>Ga0209118_1000044_pt1 | contig 94021 bp, 79 predicted proteins | sample BlaSpr_A8_Ref_M1_FD_187988 | JGI IMG/M metagenome (GOLD analysis project Ga0209118, IMG submission 187988) | Forest soil microbial communities from Thunder Bay, Ontario, Canada - Black Spruce, Ontario site 2_A8_Ref_M1 (SPAdes) (version 2) | ecosystem: Environmental > Terrestrial > Soil > Boreal... | reverse complement strand
CGGCATGCACCAGCTTGCGCTCGCCGGTTTCGCCCGTCTCCGTGTCCAGCCAACTCACCTGCTGCCAGCTGGGATGAAAATCACATCCTATAATCATCATGCGAAGGCTCCTTCCTTTCCGAGAAGCCTGGGTCCTCAAACCAAGACTACCGGTTTGATCGAGCCTTCGCTCTTATCCAATCAATCCTTTTCCGCGTCCTTTGCGGAAAGGGTGGGTGCGATATTCCCAATTTGGAACCGAACCTGCTGCCCTACCGCTTTCTTCTTGACCCCATGCCTTCACTTTCGATAACATAAGATTACATAGATTATCTGCAAGATAATCTACGATCTTTGACAACCTAACCACGGGCGCAGTTTCTGGGCCGTCCGAGGGGCAGAGTCCGACCGGTCGTGACAAGCGAAAAGCCTTTGCCACCGGTCCTGCCCGCAGTTCCCAAAACCGAACCCGCATGCGGTCGGACATCCCGATAACTTCAATGTTTCCAAGACTTTGTCTGCAACTGCCTTAAGAACCATAGATCTAGAAGGCAAGGAAAATTTTGACCCTGTGTTTTCTAGATTTTAGGCAAAAGAGGAGCGTTTTTCTGAGGGAACTTCTGCACCAGAATATGTGCAAGAGAAACCGGAATCTTGTCGCCACGGTGGACAAAACCACCACCCAACAGGGCGAAAGATTGATGGCGTTTCAGCCTTCAACCCGCATCAAGGCTGTGGCGGCGTTTGGGTTTGCTGAGCCAGCGGCCGGGACTTGTGGTCGCGCTTGGTTCTGCGGACGAGGCGTCCGGGGGCTACGTGAGTGTCGCGAGTGCACGGGCTAGGGCGCCCGCGCCACACACTAGCCTACTTCGCGGCTGCGGCTTTGCCTTCGAGCTTGGCGTCGATTGCGGGGTTGGAGCAGACTTCGTAGTACCAGCGCTCGGTCCAGTGCTGGACCGAGAAATTGTGGGGGTCGATCTGGGGCATGCGGCTTCCGCGTACCACGATCTTGCGGAAGATATCGTTGCCGACGGGTACCAGCCCGCTCCATAGATGAAACTCTTCACCCTCCCACGCCTTGGGTAAATCCAGTGGAGAAAGCTCCAGCGAAATCTCCTGCTTCAGCCTCTGGAACGCAGCCTCGCTGATGCGGATTCCGTTCAGGTTGTATTTCAGAATGAAATCGTCCGGACTGTCTTCCAGGTCCGCGTCACTCACGGTCTGAAATGCGTACACATTGAAGGGAGTTTCCACCGCCTTCATGGATTTCCGAACCCGTTTGTTGCAGGAGGAGAGCCGGTCGCTCTCGTTCAGCGCGTCCGAGATCATGATCCGCTGCTCGCCGTCCAACAGGTACATGGGCGCTGAATCCTGGTAGGAAATACCCAGACCCAACTCGATGCCCGGGAGTCCCGCGCCCTCGAGCAGTTGGTTGTAACCGCGCACGATCTCGATAATCTCGCGCGCCAGCACGGAGGCGCGGCACACCGCCAGCCCCGGCTCTCCCTCGCGCTCCAGGATGGCCAGAATGATCGCGTCGCCTTCGAGAAACACTTTGGTGGCCCCATACTTGGACAGCAACTTGTTCACCGGATCGTAGAAATTCAGACTGAAGTAGGAAGCCGGATTCATTCCGCGCTCCAGCAGCGATCGCGTGAGCCGCGACGAATCGCGGACATCCGCTTTGATAATCACGTGGCGCAGCACTTTCTGTTCCGACCGCTTCCGTTCTTCCGTCAAGAGGAACTCGTATAGCGTGCCGTTCATGGCGGAGAGCTGCCGCATTTTTTCGTTGGCGATGAGATTCACGCTGTCCATCGCCGACGTCAGCGCTTCCAGATTCCTGAGGTCGCGGTGGTAGCGCATGAAATCGCGGAGAAATCTTGCAGCGATCTTGCCCCGCTCCGCTCCACGGCAACCGGCCACTCGCTGAATTGCCGCCCGCAAGCTCTCCGGCGAGACCTTGCCCTGCTCCACGATCAGCTTTTCCACCCGGACGCGTTCTTCACGGGAGATCAATGCGTTCTTCAGTTGCTGCGCGTTGATGCGGGGCGAGTACTCCGCCAGCAGCGGCGCCGCTTCATAGGAGGCCACCACGTAGTCCATGAGTTTCTCGCGGTCCAGCAGACCTACCCACGTTGCTAAACGTGTTTTTTGAGCTCGGCCTTCGGGCGTGGATTCATCCGGCGTCCCGGAGCCGATTAATTCTTGAGCATTCTCCGGCATGTTAAGCCAGGCATTGATCGCGCGCTCGGGATCCGCCTCCAGCCCAAGATTCAGCGATTGCAGGAACTCATAGGCAATTTGGCGAACGTTGGCGAAGCGGTCGGGATCGCGGTCGAAGTTGCCGAGCATCACGTACTCTTCAGCATTGACATAAGGATCGCAACCATCGGCGGTAAAAATCAGCGGATTGAGGAATAGCTTGTACAGCTCGTCATTGCTATTGCTATTGCTATTGCTGTTTCCGAACAGGGACCGCCGGGTGCGAGCCAGGGTTTCCTTCTCGATTTCCCGCAGGGTGCGAAACAGTTCCTGCCCTGTCTTGCGCAGAATGACTTTCTTCGCCACCTGGAACGCGGACACCCGCTCGCGATATTCCAGCGCCTTCTGCTGCCGGACACCTTCGTAGCTTTTCAGGGTCATGCGGCAGCGCTCCAGAATCTGGGCGAACTGGGAACCCAGTTCAATGCGCAAAAACTTGATGATCGCCGTCCGCGCCAGCACATCCAGCGAGGGGTTTCCTTCCGCTTTGGCTCGATTCAGCGCGACGGCATGCACTTGCGCCAAAAGAGGCTTCAATTCGGATGTTCCGGGCCTGGCATCGCTCTTCGGACCCGCATTCGATCCTATGAAGTGACCGCCCAGCCGCGGCTGCGGCGCTTCCGCCGCCAGCAGTCCTTCCACATCGCCGTGACGCACGATCAGGCGTGAAATCTGCGAACGAGTCTGGGCCACAAACTTAGGACTGAGGTGAACATCAATTCGCAGGTTATCCACTCCGAGTTGCAGGCCCTCGAGAGAGAGTGAAGGGGTGTAGCCGGTCAAGCGAGGAGTCGCCGCCTCTTGCTCTGCTTGTCCGAAACTGAAGATCGGGATGCGTGGCATGGCGGGGAGTGTCTTCGCCCTACGGTTGCACCGCTTGGCTGACCAGGCTCACGCGGAATTGTGGCACCACCAGGGCTTGCTCCACCGTGGGCAGGTTCAGTGCGGCCAGCTTCGAGGCTATCGCCTGGGCTTGGGAGGAAGCTCCCGTGTTGTTGTAGGCCCGCCACAAAAGGCGCATGGACTCCGGGTCCGTGGTGCCTTCTTCCAGATGAGGAATCGCTGCCGCGAATTTTCCCTGGGCCACCAGCAGCGCTCCGGCTGCCCCGTGATAGCAAAGCTGGATGACTTCGCTGCGGCTGATTCTTGCCATGGTTTCCAGTTGCTTGACTGCATTCGAGGCCGAGTCCATGCCCTCAACTTCAGCCGAACGGGTGGCCCGGACTCGCAGGATTCGTGCCTGCTCCTCGTCCCGGTCGCTGGCGGAAATCTCGTGCTCTTCCCGCAGCACATCCTCGGCCGCCTGCAAATGTTTCATCGCCGCCTTCGGATCAGGTTCGTACATGCCGAGAATCCGGTGTGTCTCCGCTTCGAGCTGTCCCAGTCCTGCCGAATGCGCATGCCTGGCGACATCGCTCAGCGCCCTCTCCGCCTGTTTGCGATTGTTCTCGCGGATCCAGGTGACGGCCGATTGCAGTTCACGCTGCACCTTGTCAGCATTGCTGGGAGCGAAAACGATGGCCCGGTCATACTCTTCGCGCGCCTCTCGTTCCTTCCCCATCAGCGCATAGGTATCGGCGATGCCCACTTCCGAGCCAAAATTCGGATCGATTCGAATACTCATGCGGTACTGTTCGAGGGCCGCATCGAGTTTGCCCGCCATGCGCAGGATCTCACCATAAGAGTCATGCGGGTTGGGCTGGTCCGGCTCCAGCGCCACATAGCGGTCCATGGCAACGAAAGCTTTTTCGAAGTTTCTCGTGTCCGCGTATCCGTAGGCCAGGTCGTTCAGAGCCGCGGCATAATCCGGGAACAGCGCAACGGCGCGCTCCAACACTGCGACGGCCTGTTCATAGCGTTGCTGTTGCATCAGCCAGTCGCCGGCCAGATACGCCAACCGCTGGTCTCGGGGATACTTCGCCAACAAGTCGTTCATGGCGCCAATCGCGGGCAAATAATTGTTCTCCTGGGCGCATGCCAGCCAGCGGATGAGCAACTGCTCACCCGGACTTACTTTGACCATCAACTCCTTCGCCCGTTTGCGCGTGGCTGCCTGTTCCGCCGGGTCCGGGCTCATGCGGGAAATCAGGATGAATGCCTGCGCAAAATTCGGGTCCGCCTTAGTCGCCGTCCGCAGATCCTGCAGCGTTTCCGGGATGCGGTATTCCTCGAATTCCCGCATTGCCTTCTCGAAACTATTGCGCGCTTGCGTTGAGGAAGTTGTAACCGGGAGTTTTGTGGGTGCGTTCTTCTGCGCGGGCTGGGCCAGCTTGGAGGTGGCGCCAGCCAACCCAATCAAGGACGAGAACACCAGCAGGTAGACGCACCAGCGGCGAAGCATTTGTCCCCCGGAAACTGTTGATTTCTTGCTGCTTATCGGACGAGCGTATCACGCGATTTGGACTCGCCCAAAGTTACCTAGGTTACCTGCGAAATGATTGATTTTCGGGACGATTTCGGCGAGATTCCGGAGTGGTTTCGACCACTAGAAAGGCGTGATTTCGGGTTCCGTGTCATTCCGAGCGCAGCGAGGAATCCCTATTCCCGCCACGATGTTGGCGGCGGTAGGGATGCTTCGCTATGTTTAGCTGCTGTATGGGAATCTGACATTTCGATTCGCGGTTGCTTGGACGGCGATCGGGGTTGGTCAGTGCTGATTGCTGACTACTCAGATTTTCAGGAAAATGCCTTTGCGATACAGCACCCACATCGCCGCCCAACAGACCAGCACATAAGCCAGCGCATACAGCAGCGACGCATTCGCCGGGCTGGCCAGCGGCGCGAGCATACGCTGGTAAACAAATTCCTGCCAGCTCATTCCTCCGCCGACATGCACGTGATCCAGCCAGTGCGACATCATTTCGGCAAACACATAGGCGGCAATCGCATTCATTCCGAACACTAGCAGCGGCTTCGTCCACAGTCCCCGCCATTGTTTGACATCCACGATCCAGTAACACGACGCGAGGCAGAGCAGAGCCAGTCCGGCGGTGAAGATCACATAGGAACTGGTCCAAAGCTTCTTGTTGATGGGGAACCCGAGGTTGAGAATCTTTCCCGCCACCACGCCGATTAACCCAAACACTGCCATGCCCAGCGCCTTGCTCTTCGTGGAACGTGCGGAACCAAGCCATTGCCCGGTGAGCATTCCAAGCAGGCTGGTGGCGACTGCGGGGATGGTGCTCAACACGCCTTCGGGATCGCGAGTGCCCTCATACAAGTGCCCGGCCAAAAGCCGGCGATCGAGCCAGGCCACGAGGTTGCGGTCGGGATCGAGCAGCGGGATATCGTGCGTGGGCACGCCGAATCCCGGCACCGGAACGAAACGCATCAAGATCCAGTAGCCCACGAGACAGCCCACGATCGTGAGAATCCATCCTCGCCAGTCCGCCCACAAAGCCAGAATCGCCGAAATCACATAGCAGATCGCGATCCGTTGCAGCACGCCATAAACGCGCCACGACGCCAGCTGATATTGATTGGGAAAGCCATTCAGAAACATGCCCAGAGCAAACAGCGCCAGACCTCGCCAAAGCACATGCCCCAGAAGCTTTTGCCTTGACTCGCCGCGCTTCAGCCGCGAGCCGAAGGAAAACGCCATCGCCACGCCGACGATAAAGAGAAAGAACGGGAACACCAGATCAGTAGGCGTCCATCCGTTCCACTCCGCATGTTTGAGTGGCCCATAGGTGTTGGGCTCGTCACCGGCGTTGTTGACCAGAATCATCCCGGCAATCGTCGCCCCCCGAAACAGGTCGAGCGACATCAACCGGGATGCCGGCGAGGGCGATGGCGCGGCGGCTGATTCTTGTCGAACAGCGGTGCTCGGTAGCGTAGAAGCCATATGAACCAGCTATCCTAGCAGGCCGCTTCTGCTGGTGAGGGGACGGGCGACTCGCCCGTCCCAGCGGAGCGAAGCTCCGCACCGCCTTGCCGCAAATTCATTGCAGGTTGGTCTTCACGGGATAGTATTTCTGGATCATTCGGCCGGTCATCAAGCCACCTTCGTACTCCGGAATAATCACCTCATCGGCTCCCGAATTGCGTATGGCGTTCGCGTAACGTTGCTGTCCCGCGCGGGTAATGATTTTCACGTTTGGATTCAGCGCTCTCGCGGTGACTGTGATGTACAAATTGTCCGCATCATTATCGATCACAATGCAGATTCCGCGCGCGCGCTCAATTCCCGCGGATTGCAGGACATCGTGACGCTTCGCATCTCCCTGAATGACCATGACCCCATCTTTCAAGAGTTCGCGGTAAAGCCCTTCGTTGGTCTCAATAAGGACAAAGGGAATCTCGAGGCGGCTCAACTGATCCACCACGGTACGACCGACCTGGCCATATCCGCAAATAATGAAGTGGCCTTTCACTTTTTCGAGGCTGATTTCGTTCACCATGGATTTCCAAACCTCCGTGCCATGCCGGCTGAAGATCGTGACCGCGACCCGCTCTGCAATCCAGACCTGAAAGGCAAAAACTCCCATAAAGACGAACAGGGCAAAAAACTTGGTGGCATCGTGCACGCTATGGTAATCGATGGCGTGCGGATTGAAGATCCAGAACATGGCATCCTGCCAGCGCAACCGTTCCAGCTTCATGTACACCCGCACACACAAAAGGCCGAATCCCGCCAAGAGCAGGAACGGTAGCCGCAACCGGCGAATAAAGACTATAAGAATGCGACCCATCGGGACTCCCAATGCAGAACCGCCTCCGTTAAGAAGTGCGGAGCGCCGCTCAGTCTTTCAAGCACTAAAGCGATACCGGGCTCGCGGCCCGATCCACTGACCTGTAGAACCTGACCTGTAGAACGAGTGCTGGGGACTATATCAAAAAAGACCCGCCGGCCGTGAAAAGAATCGAGGTCGCGCGCTGTCTACGGTCGCGTATCCAGCGGATGCTTGGCCTTCTCAAAGAATTCATTCTGCAGTTTCAAGCTCTCCTGATCCGCTTTGACCGCGCGAATTGCGGTTACGATTGAGTCCTGCCAGCTTTTCATTTCAAACTCCCCGCGCTCGTGAGTCGCAGCCGAACCGTCGCCAGAATAGTGATTCGGGAAGCGCGCGTACCACCAGATGCCCGTGTAAAGAGTGTCGGGCAGCTTCAGCCGAGCCTGGTCGGCGCCCGATTCTTGATTAGCCCGGTCCATGTGCACCAGATCCGGAGTCGCAATCATCATCTTGGATGTCTCCGACTCGCCCGCGTGCATATCGACTGAAGTCTTCTTAGTTGGCCCGGCGGACGGAGGTTCCACCAATCCCATAACATAAAGCACGTAGTCGTGCGGCTTCTCCAGTTGCGTCTGGGCGAAGAAGGGCAGCAGGTTCTCGTTGCCGCCGTGCCCATTCACGATGATGACCTTCTTGCAGCCATTGCGCGCCATCTCGTCGGTGGTCTCCTGTAACAACTCCAGTTGAAGATGCGTGCTGTATGCGATGGTGCCCGGCTCATGCCGCGCTTCCAGGATCTGTCCGAAGTAATACTCGGGAAACACCACCGCGTATTCCTGTTCGGCCGCATGCAGAGCCTCATAGCGGACCTTCAGCAGGTCAGTCCCCAGCGGCAAATGTGGACCATGCTTTTCGAGAATCCCGAAGGGCAAAAGACAAGTGCCCTTGGATTGTCCGATCGCCGCCTGGAACTCGGCGGCGGTGAGTTCTTCCCAGTGCACGGAAAGCTTCGCTTGCGGCCACACCAGTCTGGTGCAAAACACCACAATTGCGAATGTAATCAGAGCCTTGCGCATGAAAGTTTTCTCCGGTTTATGGGCGCATTCTAACATTCGCACGCCCTGTTACCTTGGTCACCATGACCAGCCGCTGGGAGCAGGATATGATCAACTATCGGGCGTTGCCATGAAGAAATTGAAGTTCATTCTCTCCCTTACCAACAACGACAACGACTACCAGATAGAACAGGCGGCAGCCGCTGAACAGGCCGCCAAGCGCCTGGGCGTGGAGGTGCAGATCATCCACGCTGAAAATGACTCGGTCACCCAAAGCCAGCAACTTCTGAAGATTATCCAATCCCGTAACGAGGCGCTTCCGGAAGGAATCATCTTTGAACCAGTGGGCGGGACCGCCATGCCACAAGTGGCGCGCGCCGCGGCCATTGCCGGAATCGGCTGGGTCGTCCTGAATCGCGATGTGGAATATGTCTCCGAGCTTCGCAAGGCTTATCGGGTTCCGGTCTTTTCCATTACTTCGAACCATGAAGAAATCGGCCGCATCCAGGGCCGGCAGTTTGCCGCGCTCCTGCCCCGCGGCGGGGCCGTCCTATACATCCAGGGCCCCACGGAAAACCTGGCCGCCAAGCAGCGCACATTCGGCATGTACGAGACCAAACCGGCCGACGTGCTGGTCAAGCTCATGAAGGCGCAGTGGACCGAAGCCAGCGCGCACCGCACCGTCAGTTCATGGTTGCGATTGTCTACTTCTCAGCAAACTCATCTTGACCTGATCGCAGCCCAGGACGATTCCATGGTCCTGGGCGCCAGGAAGGCATTCCAGGAAGAACTGAATCTGCCGGCGCGCGAGCGCTGGTTGAAGCTTCCCTACATCGGTTGCGACGGTCTTCCGAACAGCGGGCAAACCTGGGTGCGCCGCGGCTTGCTGACGGCCACAATCTTTGTGCCCCCGAATGCCGGGACAGCTCTGGAGATGCTGGTGGAAGCCATCCAAAACGGCACCGTGCCCGCGGAGCGCTCATTGACTACGCCTGTATCGATTCCAACGCTCGACGTGTTGGCCACCTCTTACGCCGAGAAGACCCGCGCCCTCTCCGCTGGACGGACCTAAGCGGTTAACGCTCTTCTTTCGCTTCCGAAATCGCGGCCACTCTTGCTACAGTAATGCTTCTCGAAGGAGCACTTATGCCTACCCTGGTCGCGCAACCCACTCGCATTTCCGCTGCGGGAACGAAGCCCAAACTGATCGACGAATACATTGGACGAGTCAACAGCAAGACCACCGGGGTTAGCGTCGCCCACATGCGCAGCCCGCAGGGCTGGGAAGAACACGGGCAGACTCCCGAATTCGACGAGTTCACTTTGGTGCTGAAGGGAATGTTGAGAGTGCGGCACAAAGGCGGTCAGATGGACGTTACGCCCGGTCAGGCAGTGATCGCGCATGGTGGCGAGTGGATCCAGTATTCCACTCCGGCCGAGGGTGGCGCGGAATATATTGCTGTCTGCCTGCCAGCCTTCTCTATGGAGACGGTTCACCGCGACCAGTAACTCCAGCGCTGATTCGGGCCCACGCTGGTTCCGCGCGAATGCGTCTCCTTTACGAGTCCGGTCGCGGCCAATGTTCAGCCGCGCAGAATTATGCCGTTAGACTGTCAGTCATCTTTAGGTCTTATCGCGGGGGGATCGCCAGGAAAAACGGTTTCAAGGCCGTCGCCATCGGCGGCACCTGGAATCACATTCACATCCTGTTATCGATACCCGCGACGCTGCCATTGGCGAAAGCGGTTCAACTGCTCAAGGGCGGCTCATCAAAGTGGATGAATGACACTGGCGGGCGATTCGATGGCAGAAGGGTTATCGCGCTTTCAAGGTGGGCATCTCGCAGCAGGCGCATACGGTTGCCTATATCAACTCACAGGTTGAACATCATCACGAGCGCAGTTTCGAGGAAGAATTTCTCGCCTTCCTGCAGAAGCATGGGATTACCTACGACCCGAAATACGTGTGGGGATAGTCCTTCGGTCGGGTGCCCTTCGCGAGCGAAGGGCACCACGCCTCGGGATGCATGTTGTCTGGTCTTCGCGAGTTACTTCACGGCGTCGGCGGTCTTGTCGGCGGCTTTCTTAACCCCGTGGCCGGTCTTCTTCGCGCCCGTCTTGACGACGTGTCCTGTTTTTTTGCCGGCGGCCTCGGTCGTGTCTTCGGTTTTGACGGCTGCCTTTTTCGTGGCGTGTCCGGTTTTCTTGGCTGCTACCTTGGTGGCGTGCCCCGTGTCTTTTGCCGCCTTGCCGACATCTGACGCGGCATCCTGAGAGAGCACGAACGATGCTGAGCACAACAACGCCACTGAGCACAACAACGCTGCTGCAAGAATTGTTGCTAACTTGGATTTCATATGGCCTCCCTGTTTATTTGATAGAAATGGTTTGGAAAGTATGTAACATTCGAGGCGGAGAACGCAACGAACTTCGATTGTGTTACTTGGTACTGGGTAGCTGACATTTGCTCTGCGGAATTTTCATTCTGCCTCCCCCTCCAGCGCGGTGAGCGTCTCGTCATCCACATCCCACTTCTTGAGGATCGTAAAGATCGTGTTCGATGCGAATCCGGCGCGCGTGAGCTGGCGAAAAATCCGTGCCGCGTGCTTCTGATCTTTCGGCTTCACCAGGCGCTTGCGCTTCAAATATTCTCGCGCCTGTTTCTCGTCACTCACTTCGTCGTAGACGGCGGCAATCGCCTTATCGATGACCTCGCCGTGGACTCCTTTTATCTTCAGATCCGTGATCACACGCCTGCGGCCGAATTTTTCGTTATCGCGGCGGAAGGAAGAATACGCGGCGGCGTACTGGGCATCGTTGAGATAGCCTCGATCTTTAAGCCGGCGAATGACGAGTTCCATCAGCGTCTGTCCGTATTCGGTATCCGCTTCCACGCGAGGCCGCAGCAGACGCTTCAGTTCAGCCACCGAGCGCGCGCGGCGGGCAAGCGCTCCGACGGCATATTCGTAGAGTTCGTCTTCGGACTCGGTCTTTTTCGGACGGGCAAAAGCCATGGCCAGTAACACGTTACCTTGCCGCGCGTTCTTCCAGCGAGGAAGGTTGCATGACAACTACGTTACAACTTTTTACCTCGGTTGTGGTGACATCGGGAACTTTCTCGCGTCTATTTGCGTAGTTAAGGAATGAGTGAGGAAGCCAGACATGCTTACCATCGATGTGGAAAAAACGGGCGATGTAGCGGTTGTGAGATGCGTGGGGCGAATCGTTCGCGGCGCAGAGGTTCAAACGCTGAGGGATGCGGTCTTCTCGGAGAAAGACATTCGCATTGTGGTGATTGATTTATCTGACGTGGAAACCCTGGATGCCGGCGGGCTGACTGCGCTCTTATCTCTGCATCAATGGGCTCGGAACCGCAAGGTCCAACTCAAGCTGGTGAATCCGTCGCATTTTGTCGGCGAGATATTGACGCGCACCGGGTTGAATCGCGTGTTCGACATTTCAAAATTCGAGCATGCGCTTTTCGTTCTCAGCGCTCCGGATTGTCGTCACTCGAAATACGCAGCTGTTTGCTAGCCGCAACTGCTCTTCACTGGGGCCAGGACTTTCCTTTTGGTCTGAGTTAGGTTCTGGCCCTCCTCCGAAATAAAAAAAGGCGCGCCCATGCGCGCCCTTAAGTGTTTCAGGAGGATAAATCAGCGGCTACCGTAGCCGGTCTGCTGCATCGCGTTCTTGGAGATGTCACTGGTGGAAGAAATGCCCTGCATACGCAGCTTAAAGTCGTCTGCGTTGGAAGCGCTCTCGAGTGCGGTTTCGTAGTTGACCAGCCCTGCCTGGAACAAGTCCCACAGAGACTGATCGAAGGTTTGCATGCCGTACTGCGAAGTTCCGGCGGCGATGGCGTCGCGAACGGCGCGCGTCTTTTCCGGCACCAGAATGCATTCCCGAATGTACGCGGTATTAATCATGACTTCCACAGCGGGCACGCGGCCATCGCCATCGCAACGTCGAACCAGACGCTGGCTAATCACAGCCCGCAGCACAGCCGCGAGCTGCAAGCGGATCTGCTTCTGCTCCGGCGGCGGGAACACCGCGATAATACGGTTGATGGTTTCGACCGCATCCAGGGTATGCAATGTGGAGAACACCATGTGGCCGGTTTCGGCGGCGTGCAGCGCGGTCCCGATGGTCTCAACGTCGCGCATTTCGCCGACCAGGATGACGTCGGGATCCTGACGAAGTGAAGCGCGCAGCGCTGCCGAGAACGATGGCGTATCCACCTCGATCTCGCGCTGGTTCACGTAGCCTTTCTTGTCGCGGTGCAGGAATTCGATGGGGTCTTCAATAGTGATGATGTGCTCGGCGCGGGTAGAGTTAATGCGGTCCACCATGGCCGCCAGAGTCGTTGATTTACCGGAGCCCGTGACCCCTGTGACCAGGATCAGGCCGCGCGGCATGTCGCAGACCTGCTCCACGATCTTGGGCAAGTAAAGTTCGTCGAGCGCCCGGATCTTGGTGGGAATCACGCGCAGCACCAGTCCCACGTTGCCGCGCTGCTGGAAGACGTTCACACGGAAGCGGCCCAGTCCGGCCACGCCGTAGGCCATGTCGATTTCCGTGCTTTCTTTAAACTTCTGCTTCTGCCTCGCCGACATCATGCTGAAGGCCATGGTCAGCATATCTTCGGCGCTGACGCGAGGCTGGTCGGTCAGCGGTGTCAGGTCGCCATCAATCCGCAGGTGAGGATAATTGCCGACCTTCAAGTGCAAGTCGGAGGCGCGCCGCTCCATGGCGATGCGAAGTAAGTCATCAATATTCATTCGAGGATTCCCCAGGGTCAATTCGTATGATGGACCCAAATGTCACCCAACCCAAGATGACCTAAGTAATGGGGGAGTGTGCGTTTGGGCAGTGGCTAGGCGAATCTGCGCGCCCAAAAAAGGAGAAAAAGGGCTCTTCCCATGAATGATAAAAGGTGGAGGCTTGAAGCGGTTTCTCAGGTTATCGAGGGTTGACTTAGTTCACTGACTTAGTCTAGTCTAAATGTTGTGAAAATCAACATTCATCAGGCGAAAACCCACCTATCGCGCCTTCTGCGACGTGTGGCGGCAGGAGAAGAAGTCACCATCGCGCGTGCGGGCGTACCAGTAGCCAAGCTGATAGCGGCAGGCTCACAAAGCAAGTCGCGCCCTATGGGCATGGATCAGGGCAAGATCTGGATCGCGGAAGATTTCGATGCTCCTGATCCGGCACTTGAAGGCCTGTTCTATGACGCGCCGCTGACGACCGCCCCAGCCCGCAAGAGAAGGAAGAAGCGGTGACGTACCTGCTTGACACTGGGGTCTGGCTCTGGAGCGTTGGCGAGCCGTCACGAATCTCGCACAAGGCGCGCGATGTGATGGCCGACGTCAGTCACGACGTGTTTCTGTCCGCAGTCACTTCCTGGGAAGTTGCCATCAAGGCGGCGTCGGGCAAGCTGCGCCTTCCGGAGCCGCCGGATTTGTATGTTCCACGGCGCATGGCAGGTCAGGGGCTGCGTCCGCTGGCTGTGTCTCACGAGCACGCCTTGGCGGTCTTCGCGCTGCCTGCCCATCATCATGATCCGTTTGACCGCCTGCTGATCGCGCAAGCAAAGGTGGAGGACATGACGCTCATTAGTGCCGACCGGATCTTCGACCGATATCCGGTGCAACTACTCTGGGCTGGGCGATGAAAAAGCCGCCCCGCAGGGCGGCCTCCGAGTTGCTTTGAAAACGATCAAGCGGCGCTGGTCTCCGCCTGAGCTCCCTGCCACGGCTCATCGTAGCTGCCTCCGTAAATCGATGGGCACTTCGCACCCATCGGACGCAGATAAGTAGCCAGTTGCCCCCGGTGGTGGATGCAGTGATTGTTGAGAAAGCTGAGATAAGAAACCGCCGGAAGGTTGAATACGCCGAAGAAATCGATTGGAGTAATAAGCTGTTCCGCGGTCAGGGCGCGAACCCTTTCTGCCGCACGTTTGAAATTCTTGTCGTACCAATCGACCAGTTCGGCTACGGTCTTAGGCTTGTCTTTTTCATCAGGGTTGTCCATGTTGAACTTAAGGTCGGCAATTCCGTTCAGGAATTGAACGTCGGTGTTGGCCAGATGCCACGCCAACTCCCACGCAGTGCGCGCGTTAGGATCGGGCCGGTACTGAGCTTTGGCATCAGGAATTGCGGAGAGAACTTTCTTGGTAGTTTCTAATTCACGGGTGACGCCGTCGAGCATGATTTCCCGAAAACCGGCTGCCAGCTCGGGCGTGAGGGCTTGTTGTGCAGTTGCCATTGTTTCCTCCTTCTGAGGGTGTTATGTGTTGGTTGCGTCGAAAAGCTGAAGGGGCGCCGAGTGAAGCGCCCCCGATTATGAGATTTTGAACTCTCTGCCTACACGCTGACCGGCTGCTTGCTGCCCACCGGCACCGGCGTCAACCAGCCAAACCGGTCGGCCTTTTCACCGCGCACAATGCCGTAAAACTCCTTCTGAACAGCCTTGGTCACGGGCCCGGTCACGCCTTTGCCCACGCTAATCTTGTCCACCGAACGAATCGGGGTAATCTCCGCCGCCGTACCGGTGAAGAAGGCTTCATCCGCGATGTAAAGCAGTTCACGCGGGATTCCCTGCTCGGCCACCGGGATTCCCAGTTCGCGAGCGATCTGCAGGACCGAATCGCGCGTAATCCCAGGCAACACGGAGTTGCCGAGCGGCGCCGTCTGCAGGATGCCATTGCGCACGATAAAAACGTTTTCGCCCGAGCCTTCGCTAACGTATCCATTCGCATCGAGTGCAATGCCCTCGACGTAGCCGTTGATGATGGCTTCCATCTTGATCAATTGCGAGTTCATGTAGTTCGCGCCCGACTTGGCCATGGCGGGCAGCGTATTGGGCGCGATGCGCGTCCATGACGAGACGCAGGCGTCCACGCCCTGCCCGGCGTCCGTGCCCAGATATTTCCCCCACGGATAATTACAGATGAAAACTTCGGTCGGCGAATTGAACGGATTGACCCCCGCTTCGCCGTAGCCGCGGAGAATGATCGGCCGCATGTAGCACGGCCAAATTCCGTTGGTCTTTACCAACTCGAGCATCCCGGAAATGAGCTCTTCGCGCGTGTAATCAACGTCGATGCGGTAGACCTTGGCCGAATCCAGCAGCCGTTGCGTGTGTTCTTGCGCGCGAAAAATGGCTGGACCGGCGGGCGGGGCGTAACATCGGATTCCCTCAAATACCGACGAGCCGTAATTCACCACGTGCGACATTACGTGGATTTGCGCATCATCCCAAGGGATGAGTTTGCCGTTATGCCAGATTTTCTCGGTCTTCTGAATCGCCATGAGCACTCCTAAAGATATGATTCACGCGTGCAGCGAGGAGTTTCGTTAGATGCCAAAATTCCTTCCGTGGGCGGACCCGCCTGTTGGCATTCACGACAAGCAGCACGGTACACGAGAGCAGGTCAGCGAAGCAACTCAAACTGGGAAAATTATAACCTAGGTCTGGAAGGATTCGAGAGGCTTTCTGACATTTCTGGCGGAGAAAAAAGTGTAGAACTCCTGACGTGTGACTCCGAAGCCGCACGAAACGGAGTTCTTAGTATATGTCTGCCACCGGATCAGCCATTAGTGACTAACGGCTTCCTGGGATGGGGTTGGAACTGGTCTCAGCCCAGCCTGGATTGCGCCCGGCAGTTCATCCCCTCGAAAATACTGACCTTTAGCCGCCCGCATCTCGGGCATTGCAGTGTAGGGCTTGCTGTAGTCGTTGCTGGCATTCCAGAACAGGAAGCCGATCCCTCCCGTGTCTTTTGCCGTCAGCACCTGGACTTCGATGTACTTCGGAGAGTAGGTCTTGGTGCGCCAGCGAAAGGCCTGCAACCACGGACGTATCACCACCTCGCTGCCCTTGGTGATGAGCTCGAAACGCTTCATGGATTCGCCGATAAAATGCTCGGGCGCGTCACCCGGATGCTTAATTCCATCCATGCCAAAGAAGTGCGAGGGATAGATCATGGGCGAGAGCACATCGCAATACTTCGCCATCTGCACGATATCCTGCCCCGTGTGCGCCAAGTCGACGGGCCGTTGCCAGGCCATGATGCCGAACACGTCCAGCGAAAGCAGGACACCAGTGGGGTGCAGTTCCGCGTAGGCATGTTTGAGGAAGTCGGCGATCACCTCGGAACGATGCCAAGTGGGATGCTGCGTCTGGAATAAGAAGCTCGCATCTTTCTGATCTCCCTCAGCCGGGAACCGCACATAATCAAACTGAATCTCATCCGCGCCGGACTCGGCAGCTTTCTTCGCCAGGGCAATGTCGTATTCCTGAACCTTGGGTTGCGAGGGATCGGTCCAAACCAGCTTTCCATTTTCACGCCAGGGCTGGCAGGTCTTGTGGGACTTTACCGCCAGCTCGGGATGCGCAACTACCAGCCGCTCGTCGCGAAAGATAGCGACTCGAGCGATGGCGTGCATACCCTGCGAATGCAGAAAATGGGTGAACTTGGGCAGGTCATGAATGGCAATATGGTGTCCGCCGGCCAGCGGGTGATCGAAGGCAATGTTGATGCTTCCATCGCTATCTTTCACATCGAAAACCACCGCATTTCCGCCCAACTCCCGCCAGCGGCGAATGATGCGCAATCCGCGATCGCTGCCCGCCATCAAGCCGGTCAAATACACGGCCCGCACTTCAAAATCGCGGGGCACGGGAATGGTTTTTTCCACGATCGGTGTGGCCAGAATTCCCGGCACAATTAACTCCTGGCTGGACTTCAGATACGTGCCCTGCGGACCCCCATTTACCGTGCGGATCGCCTCGGCCAATTCGCTGGAAGTCAGGTAGGAGGTCTGCGGCAAGAAGTGGTGAGCAACCGATGTGACCGTATCTCCGCGCTTCGCCGTATACATTGCACTACCGGGCGGGGCAATGCTGGGCACCAGAGCAGGTGGCTCCCCCGGCTTGGAAACACGCGGCACCGGGTTCGATGTACGCACGAGTTCGGGGTTTTGCCCAGATTGGGCGGCGGCCGCCGGTAGCTCGAATGCCAATTGCCATGAAACGAATCCGAGAGCCAGACAAGACAAAACTATGATCAGAATTGAGCTAGAGCGGCGCAAGTTTTTCTCCCTGAAAACGCATTCAGCGCTTTATCCCGGATGCTAACGGGCCACCCATTTCTGTGCTAGTTACGTCCGGTCAAGACCGGGGAGGTTGGTCCTTCGCCCACGCCAATGCCAAGGGAACTTCCTGCGTGCGCAAACTATTTCCCTTTTCCTGATTTCCCTCTGCCCTTCAAGTGTCTCCACTAACTGGTCATAAGCACCTAAGTTGTAAGGAAATAAGCCGCTGGGGGTTTCCGTGGGATGGCGAGGCATTTGCACTAGGGTATGTTGCGGTAAGCGAGGGGTATCGACAAACGGCCCGGGGGGTGACAAAATTTGTCTCCTCCCAAAGCAGCAAAACGACGCATCCAACCGAAAGCCCAGGAAAGGGAAAAGCCGGGAATGAAAAACGTTTTTAGTACAGTGCTGGATCCCAGCCGCCGCAGTAACGACGCCAGAGATTTCGACAACACCTTGCGCCGCAAGATCGTCGGTCAGGACGCTGCGCTTGAAAAGGTGGTTGAAATCTACCAGATGTTTCTGGCGGGATTGAACCCCCCGGGACGTCCGGTCGGCAATCTGCTGTTTCTGGGACCCACTGGCTCAGGAAAAACCCGGGTCGTCGAGGCCATGTCCGAAACCTTGTTTGGCGACGCGCGAGCCTGCATCAAGATTGATTGCGCCGAATTCCAGCACTCCCACGAAATCGCCAAGCTGATCGGCTCGCCCCCCGGCTACCTGGGGCACCGCGAGACTCATCCGCTGCTTACCCAGGAAGCGCTCAATCAGTGGCACACCGACAAGCTCAAGCTGTCGATCCTGCTCTTCGACGAAATCGAAAAAGCCTCCGATTCGCTCTGGCAGTTGCTGCTCGGCATCCTGGATAAGGCTACCTTGACCCTGGGCGACAATCGCCGCGTCGATCTCTCGCAATGCATCATCATTCTGACCTCGAACCTGGGGACGAGTGAGATGAGCAATCTGGTTGATGGTGGCATGGGCTTCAACCACAAGCCGAAGCTGGTGGACTCGAGTCTGGATGACAAGATCGATCGCACCGCGGTCGAAGCTGCCCGGCGTAAGTTCACGCCTGAGTTCATGAACCGCATCGACAAGGTGGTGGTTTTCAAGACTCTGCGGCCGGAGCATCTGGAACAGATTCTCGACATCGAGCTGGGCATGGTACAGCAGCGCATTCTGATGGCTTCAGCCGCAAACCAGTTTGTTTTCAACTGTACAGCCAAGGTGAAGAGTTTCCTGCTGCACGAGGGCACGGATCCAAAATATGGCGCGCGGCACCTGAAGCGCGCGATTGAACGTCACCTGGTATTCCCTCTGGCCAATCTCGTGGCCACCGGGCAGGTCAAGCTGGGGGACTTTGTGCGCGTCGATATGGCTTCGGAAGGCTCTCTGACGTTTGTGAAAGAAGCCGAAGGCGCCATGGTGCCGATGCTAATGGAACGCTACGGCGCAGCGGCGGGAGTGCCGCCGATTGCTGCGCGCGCGGTGCGTGGGATTGGACGTCGCGAGTTCGGCGCCAGTCCGACCGCGGAAACAAAATAAAGTTACCGCGAATCCGAACCCAAAATGCGCCGCTCATCCGGCGTTTTTTTCCTCAGAGCTTTCTGCCCTGCAAGCGAAATCCTGGCAAGCTTAAAGTCGGCCTCGGGTCTATACTGCCCTCATGCGGATTGCGTTGTGTGCAGTGATACTGATGGCCTGCGCGTCGGTAGGTGGTCAAGCCCATCAGGCTTTCAATCTTTCCGGACGACTGGAACTTGTGGATCTGCCTCCGGAAGCAACTCCCGTTGAGGTACTCGGCGCAGTCAGACTCATGCGCCTATCGGAGGGGCGTGGTTATCCCGTTGACGCTCAACCCGATCGAGACGGCAGATTCGTTCTGAAGGACGTCAGACCGGGACATTATTCTTTGGAGTTGAGTTTTCCTGGTCGGATCCGAACTTTCAGCAGTGGCTCCAGAGAGCTCGCTCCCGATGGGCTCGAGTTGACCTCGGGTGATGTAGAGCTTCTCCAAATCATCGTCAGCTTGAAAACATCGGTTCTGTCTGTGAAGGCGCGTGGCTTACCAGAAAAGCGAGATGAAGTCATTGTTCTGCTCGCACCAGCGGATCCTTACCTGACGTTTCGCCAGTCGTGCACTTTCAACAAGTTAACAAGCCCCCAGACCATTTTTGGCTACGTGCCGCCAGGAAAATACCGGATTTTCATCGTGGACTCGCAATTTCAAAGCGATGTTGCGGCGTACGGGCCGCGATTTCCTGATTTCCTGCAGGACCAGGCGACCCCGGTCGAAGTTTCGGAAAATGGTCAGACGGAAGTGACGGCGACGTATGTGGACCGAGAGACTGTTACAGCAGCGATTCGGCAGGCAGGACCCCTCCATTAGCTTTGATGTGCTTGCCCTTCTCCATTGGCGCTACCCGCGATAGCAACTGCCAGGCTCACTTCTTCGCCACTAAAGACCTGGCGTGTGCGAGCTCCGCCCGGTCAGAGTGCGCCCTGTTGTCGCAGTTGTTCAGTAGTTGCGTGTAATAGGTCGTGGCTTTCTCAGGCTGATGAGCTAGCTCGGCCGCGCGAGCCGCTCCGTAGAGTCCGTTAAACCGGTTGGGGTCGATCTTCATTGATCTTTCGTACTCCGTCAGCGCGTCAACTGGCCGTTCCATTTCCAGCATCATGTCCGCCAGCATTTCGCGCGCCGGCAACTCGACCTCGCCTTTGCCCTCGATGTCTTGTTTTTCGGCAACTGCCCGCAGCAACTTCAGAGCTTCGTCGTTTCTATCTTCCGTAAAGGCGAGCCAGGCTGCAGCTTCGTCATGTTTGATTTCCATGTATTGCGCGCGAAACGCGTGCGGGCCGCGTTTCGTCGCCTCCATCATCGCGTCAAACTGGCGGACTGCCTCGCGCGCGGCCGCGGCGTTGCGCAAATGCCCCGCAGCCACGGCGTGAGCCCAGTAAGTGACCGCCTGGTTATAGGGTTCGGCCTGCGCATCGGGCTTCAGATCGGCCGCATCTTTCCAGTGCCGCATCTCCAGACAATACATGGCGGGGGAGTTGGCGCGGGTGCGGTTGAGATAGTCCACCAGATTCTTGTCCACCTGGTCATAGCCGATCGCCGCCTGCTCCCGGACCATCTGCTCGGCCTTCTGGTCTGCACCGATCTGCAGATACGCGTACTCCAGAAACTCCATGGCATGCACTTGATTCTCGGCGCCCACGTGCATGGCCACGGGATGCCGGGCGGCGTCGAGCGCCGCAAGGTTCGACTGGATATCGTCCTGCCAGAATCCAAGCCGGGCAAAGATGTGTGAGGGCATATGGAGCGCATGCGGCGCAGCGGGGGCGATCTGCGCGTAGCGGCGCGCGGCGGCCAGCCCTAAGGGGGCGAGTTGCGGAGCGTCCGCGGCATGAATCAGATAATGCGCCACGCCAGGATGGTTCGGGTTTTTCTTAAACACGCGGTTCAGAATTTCAATCGCCTTTTTCGGGTTGATTAGCGGATGGTCTTCGTCCGGACCCCAGGTGAGCAGCGACATGGCATAAAATACCGCCGCCTCTTCGTCTGCGGGATATTGCCGGTAAACCTTTTCCATGGCCTCGGAGTACTCGCGGCTCCGGGTCTCGTAATCCCGGCTGTCATTATCCCGGCGGTCATTGCGATAGAAGACGGCGAGGGCGTCAATGTAATCGCGCTCGCGCTGCGTCTTTGCGCGCAAGGCTTGCGCCTTCCGCACCAGCGTCCACCCCTGCTTCATGTCGGAATCGGATGTGCGGTACGCCAAAGGGCGGTACAGGCCAATCGCCTCCGCCCAATAGGCCATTGCGCACTGGGGGTCTTTCTGAACTGCCTCCTCGAACTGCTTCTGGGCTTCGTCAAACCAGAACGAGTGCAGCAGGGCGATGCCGCGCTCGACTGATTTTTGCTCCTGGGGAGCACAGGAAATTGGAAAAGAAACCGTGCCCAGTTTCTCCTTCGCGTCCGCATGGTGGTGACCTTCGTCGGCCAGGAGATCGCGCGCAAAAACTGCCACCAGAACCAGGCAAAGCCACGGCAGACTTTTCTTCATTCATCCTCGCCATAAAAGTGGCCACTGAATCGGGCTGGCCGATTGCCAATCAGACTGACCTGTATTCAGGAACCTCTGGCATTGCTTCACCACACTTCACAGCGCTTGTCCGCGGGGCGCACCATCGCCGCGTTCGCCTTGCAGCTAAACGCCGCTTGAAACTCCGGCAGATTCGATAGCGGTCCAATGACGCGGTATTTCCCAATGGGGTGCGGATCCGATTGCATCATGACTCTTTGTTCTTCAATGCGGATAGCATCTCCGCGCCATTGTGCCCATGCGATGAAGAATTGCTGTTCCGGAGTAAAGCCATCGATGTCCGGCGGGCGCGGTTTACCTTCGAGCGACTTCTGGTAAGCGAGGAATGCGACCTTCGCGCCACCCAGGTCGCCGATGCTCTCGCCCAGCACCAGTTTGCCGTTATGGTGGACGCCGGGCTCGATGAAGTAGTTGTCGAACTGGTCTGCGACGCAGGCGCCACGCTGCTGGAACTGCTTCAAATCGTTGTCGGTCCACCAGTTCCGCAGCCTTCCCAGGTAGTCATACTTCGCGCCTTGGTCGTCGAAGCCGTGTGATATTTCATGGCCAATCACCACTCCAACCGAGCCGTAGTTCACGGCATCGACGGCGTTGTTGTCAAAGCCCGGAGGCTGCAGAATGCCGGCGGGAAACACAATCTCGTTCCACAGCGGGTTGTAATAAGCATTCGACGTAGGCGGCGTCATGCCCCAGCGGCCGCGATCGACAGGCTTGCCGATGGTCTGACGGTCGTCTTCCACAACAAAACGCCGGCTGGCAAGATAGTCTTCAAAAAACGCATCCCGGCGAATGTCAACCTTGCTGTAGTCCTTCCACTTATCGGGATAGCCAATTTTGGGATTGAAGGTGGCGATTTTGGCCATCGCCCGCTCCTTAGTTTCGTCGCTCATCCACGGCCGGCTGAGAATGTCGTCCCGCATGGCGGCGAGAATATTGCGTACCATTTCTTGCGCCCGAGCTTTCGCCTCTGGTGGAAAGTATTTTTCGGTGTATTTCTTCCCCAAGGCCTCGCCCAGGAATTGGTCAGTAGATTCCACGCATCGCTTCCAGCGAGGTTTCATCTCGGCTTGGCCCCTCAAGTATTTGCCGAAGAAAGCAAAATCCTCTTCCACTATGGGAGTGGAGAGCGCTTCGGCGGATGAGTTCAGCGCCTGCCACTTGAAATAAACCTTCCAGTCTGCCAGTGAAGTCTGCTGCAACTGCCGGTCAAATTCCTGCATGTACTTGGGCTGGTCCACGTTCAGGTCAACGTCCTTGGCCAGTTGATTGTGTTTAAAGTAGTCCGTCCAGTCAAAATGAGGGGCCAGCGCCTGGAGTTGGGCAAATGTCGTGTTGTGGTCGGTTGCGCTCGGATCACGAAGGGCGACGTTGTCCAAGGAAGCTTCCGCGAACTTGGTCTCCATAGTCATGACGGTCTGTGCGCCCGCTGCTGCCGATTTCTGGTCCCAGCCCACCAGCGTAAACATCCTGGCGACGTGCTCCACGTACTTTTCGCGGGCTTCCCTGAAACGGGCATCCGGCTTCAGGTAGTAGTCCCGATCGGGCAGGGAATAGCCGCTGGCGCCGAGGTCCGCCAGCACCCAGGTGGGCTTATGGGGGTCTGTCGAACCGGAGAGATTAAAGGGCGCCGTGACCATGATGTCGTGCATGTCGGCCATCATCGGTTGCAGGCCGCCGTTGTCCTTGACGGCATCGATCGCGGCGAACCACTTTCTTAACGGCTCGATGCCCCGTGCATTTACCCGCGGCTCATCCATGCAGGCGCCGTAGTAGTCACCGATGATTTGCTCGGAGCTTCCCTTCACGGCGGTCTTGTCTTGCTGCACGGCATCGAGTACTTCTTTCAGCTTGTCCTTGGTGGTTTCGCCTGACTCCCAACGCTTGCTCCAGCGCACCATGGTCGCGGGGATGGGGTTGCTCGTACGCCAGGTGCCGTTGGCGAATTCGTAGAAGTCCGAGCAGCGATCGACTTTCCGGTCGAGGTCGGTTGCGTCGATGCCGTGCAGCGCGGCAGTCTGCGAAAGCATAAGTTGCGAAAGCAAAAAGACCGACAGCAAAGCTTTGAGAATGCGCATCAAGGGCTCTTTTCTCCGGGCGTCTCGGTTGGCGCTGAATGTTTGCGCTTGCCATTCTAGACGAGCAGCGCCTTGGTTGGTTAGTTTTTGACCGGGAAGTTATTGAGCCGAAGAACCAGCAGACTGAAAACGGAGAAGTTACTACCGAAAATCAGAAACCAGAAACTGACTAGCCGCCCTGTTTCAATTCGAGCAGCACCTGCCGCGCGATTTCTTTCAGGGTCTCGAAAACCCCGTTCCCTTGAAAGGCAATCGCTTCCATCACCGGTTCGTCCTTGCGGCGCAGGTCCTTGGTCAGTGCATCCACGGGCAGAATATTGGGGAGGTCACGCTTGTTCAGCTGAAGCACGTAGGGAATTTTCTTGAAATCGTAGCCATGTTCTTTGAGGTTGTCCATCAGGTTGTCGAGAGCCTCGACGTTGGCGTCCATTCGCTCTTGCTGGGAATCGGCGACAAAGACAATGCCATCCACTCCCCGCAGGATCAACTTGCGGCTGGCGTCGTAGAACACCTGCCCAGGAACGGTATACAGGTGGATTCGGGTTTTGAAACCGCGGACTGAGCCCAGGTCTAAAGGCAGGAAGTCGAAGAACAGGGTTCGATCCGTCTCCGTAGCCAGCGAGATCATCTTTCCCTTCTGCTGTTCGGCAGTTTTCTGGAAGATGTACTGGAGATTGGTCGTTTTACCGCCCAGCCCGGCGCCATAGTACACGATCTTGCAATTGATCTCGCGGGCTGCAAAGTTGATGAAACTCAAAGACTTTCCTCAAGACATGCGGCAGACGCTCAAAAACCCGAGCGTCCTCCACTTGTAGTTTTGGCTTGGTACTGCTGGTTTTATATCACACGGCCGTGCATCACTGGCAGGTTACCCTGGTTACTAGCGGGACCCCCAAGCGTTTACGCGGTGGAAACCCACCTCAACGGCTCACCGGCAACGGATAATAACCCGCCTTCGCAAACACCAGAACGCAGGGACGTAGATCCGAACTCTTACAGCCCGGACGGCCAACCCTGACTTCGACCTCGCGATACGTGCTGCTGGGAGTAGCTGCGGTGGTGTAACCCAGCGTGTACTGATTACGGGCGTCGCCAATAGCGCGCTGATACGCGTTTTCAATGGCGGCCTTGGAATACTCACTAAGAACCTCGCCTCCGGTTGCGTTCGCATACCTGGGCAGGATGTCGCTATATCCTTGCCACGGGATGTGCAACTTTTCCAGCTGCTTGTAGCCCGGAATCGCCGAGCCTTCCACCCCAATGCCGTATACCAGAATCCCATTCGAGAGTAGGACCTTCAACACGTCGCCATAGCTGGCATCGCTTCGGGATTCGCGGCCATCGCTGATGATGAATATGATCTTGCGGCGGCTTTTCTCCCGCTTGCCCAGATCCACGGCCGCAGCCAAAACGGCGTCGTTCAGCACCCGAGACTGCTTCGCGGGCGAAATTGGAGTGGGTGTGCTGCGGTCGACCGGAATGTTATTGATCATCGGGCCTTGCGGGCCCAAAGGCCCACCGGTTACGGGCACCCCGTTGTTCTCGCCGTGCTTGGTTTTCAGCTGGTTCAGCACCGCGTCCAGTCTCTTCCCCACAGCGCCGAAATCGGCCATCCTGCCCACCGTAGTGCTGTAGGTATAAATCGCGACCTCGTCGAACTGGCTGAAAGCCCCCTGCAATGCCGGAAGCGTCTGATTCACCTTCTGCACCGCAATATCCGCCATACCCAAATCAATGATGACCGCCGCCGAAATCGCCAGCGGATCGCTAGTGAAGAAGTTCATCGTCCGCTTCTTACCGTCCTCGTAGATGGAGAAATCCTTGGGCAACAAGCCGTTGACCAGGCGTCCGGAATCGTCTGTTACTCTAACTGGCACAATCACTTGGTTGACATTGCGAGTGATTTTGAACAGCTCGGCCTGCGATGCGCTCCCAGCATCTGGCGTGGCGCCGCCTTCCGGAACAGTTTTCACATCAAGCGGATGCGGAGGCTCGGTCATCCTATCCTCCGTAGCCGACGGAGCCGGGTTGGCGGACGAAGGCGGTGCCTCATTCCCCGAGGGGCCCTGCTCGGCCGCTGGCGCTTCGCTTGGGCGTTGCCCCTGCGGCTCAACCGGCGGAGCGGCCGGAAACGGCTGTGGAGGCCGGCTGGCTGAAGGTGCGTCGGGAATCTCCTGCTTTTGATCCGGTTGCTGCTCCGCCTGTTGTTGACCCGCCGCAGCCCCTAAAGCCAGAAAAAACAACAGGATTGCCACACCCGCAGCTGTCCGCTGCTTACCCATCAATCGAAGCACGGGGGAAACCTCTCCGCCTCACGGCAAATTGCTAAATTGCTCTTGATCGGATGCCAAGGCGTCCGATTTGGTGCATCTAACGCTAGAAGAATAGACTAACAAAAACAGCGAGAGAATACTTTCATGTCCAAAGCCTCTACACTTCCGGTCTTGCGCGCCTTGCTACTCATGCTCCTGTTCGCCGGGCTTTCGGCCGCCAGCGCCCAGCAATCGGCCCCCTCCCCCGACCAGAATCAGAACCGTCAGGACCAAGATCAGGACCAGTCCGCTGCGACCCTCAAGGTCAACGTGAACGTTGTCCAGCTCTTCTTCAACGTCAAGGACAAAAAGGGAGCCCTGATCCCCAGCTTGACCAAGGACGATTTTCAGATATTTGAAGACGGCAAGCCGCAGATCATCAAATATTTTGCCGCCGAGTCGAACCTCCCACTCACGCTCGGCATTTTGATCGACTCCAGCGGCAGCCAGGCCCGCGTGCTCGATATGGAAAAGCAGGTAGGAGGCGACTTTCTCAGCCAAATCCTGCGTGACAAAGACTTAGCCTTTGTCCTGAGCTTCGATGTCCAATCTGAATTGTTGCAGGATTTCACCAGCTCCGTGCATGCACTGAAAGAAGCGCTCAACACGGCCCGCATCAACACTGCGGGCGGCAGCGGAGGCGGCATACCAGGTTTGGGAGGAGGCACCGTTCCCACCATCGGCACTCCCAAGGGCACAGTGCTTTATGACGCTGTGTATCTGGCCTCGCACGACGAGCTAGCCCAACAAGTCGGACGCAAGGCCATGATCCTGCTCACGGATGGCGAAGACCAGGGAAGCCAGCTCAAGATCAAGGACGCCATCGAAGCGGCGCAGAAGTCGGACAGTATTGTCTACGTGTTGCTCTGTGCCGACCGTGGTTTTTACGGTGGGTTCGGCGGCTATTCCGGAGACAGCGAAATGAAGAAGCTTGCGCAAGAGACCGGAGGGCGCGTCATAGAAGTCGGAAACAAATATGACAAGCTGAAAGAGGGCTTCGCCCAGATTGCCAACGAACTGCGCAGCCAGTACAACGTAGGCTATAGCTCAACCAACGCCAAGCTCGACGGCACCTTCCGCAAAGTGGAAATCCACGCTAACAATAAAGACTACAAAATCCAATCCCGCAGCGGCTACTACGCCGTTCCCAAGCGCGACTAGCCACGAACTCAGAATTTGTGTGGGGGCGGGCGACCCGCCCGTCCAAGCGGAGCAAAGCTCTTGGGGCCTGGGTGGAGCTTCACCCGATCCTTCACCCTGATCACGAACTTCAATCCCGACCAAATCTCATTCACCGCGCACACCTTCACGTCCACCAATCCCGCTTCCAACCCGATCCTTCGCACCTCATTGTCGTTGAGGTCAGAAGTCATGCCCGAAGCCTTCTTCGGCCAACTCACCCACACCATCCCAGATGGCGCCAGTAGTTTCGAGAACCGCGGAAACTGTTTCTTGAGCTCGCCCGCAGTCTTTACAAAGATCATCGCGAAATCAACCGGCCCTTCCTTCGCGACCTGACAACTCGCCAGCGCGCTCTTCAGCTCGGCCTTCACGTCCGCCGGCAAATCGAGCAGCGCAACGCGAAACTGTTCTTTGATGCCGAGTTTCTTGGGCAAAGGAGTGCCGGAGTATCCCGCCATGCGATGACCTACTGGGAGGGAGCGTAATAACCGTGGCGGCTGCGCACCCGCAAGCCCTTCTGACCCAGGGCCAGGATTTCGACGCTGCGATAGCGCCCGTCGGAGATGAAGTCAGCAGGTTTGTACGAAATCGCGTACTGGCTGCGCAGTTCTTCCTGAATCGCAGCGAACGCATTAGACACTTCGTTAATCTGAAACGGAACGTACGCGCGCCCACCCGTGGCATCGGCGATGCGTTCCAGCACCTTATCCCCATGATGGCCCGCGTTGCTCAGGTTGGTGCTGATGGTGTAAACGATAACCTCCGCCCGCTGCGCCATCTCGATGGCTTCTTCCCGGCTCACATGGCTCTGGTTGTCGTCACCGTCACTCAGCAGAATGATCGCGCGGCGCACCGGTCCGTTGTGCTGCACCTTCATCAGTTTGTCGCGGCAGGCAAAGTACAGGGCGTCGTACATCGCGGTACCGCCGCCTGGGCGCAGTGAGCGCACTCCGATCGAGAGTCTTTCCGTGTTGTCGGTAAAATCCTGTGTCACCTCAGGAGTCACATCGAAACCCACGACAAAGGCCTGGTCGTACTTTGGTCGTATGGTCTGATTCAGAAACTCAGTGGCTGCTTCCTGCTCGAATTTAAATCGGTCACGCACCGAATTGCTGGCGTCGACCAGCAACCCCACCTCCAGAGGCAGATTCGCTTCGGCGTGAAAGCTGCGGATTTCCGCTGGCGGCTTGCTGTCATCCACCACCTTGAAATTCTCTTTCTTCAAATCCCTCACGTAATGCCCGTGCTTATCGGTAACCGTGAAAACCACGTTCACTTCGTTTACCGTGTGGCGAATCGTGGTGAGCGAGTCGTCGTCGGATGGGCCGGGCCCCAGGGGCGAACTCGAGGTCGAAGCCGTCCCCGCTTTCGGCGGCTGATTCTGTCGGGCATCGTTTGCATTCTGCTCGGCAGGCGGGACGGCAGCGGGCTTAGTGGGGTCGCCCGGAACTTGAGTCTGCTGAACGGACGCCTGCGGCACTGGAGCAGGCTGTTGCTCGGCCGGGGACACCGCCTTCTGCGGCCGGCTCTGTTGTGGCGACGCTGAGGGAGCCGAAGGCAGCTCCGCCTGCCCCGCATCCTGCGCCTGAGCGCCCGGCATAAGCAGACCAAGGCTGCCCAGAAATAAAATGATGATGCGGAACTTCATGAGTGCCCTCAATTATAGCCGCAAATCGGAGCGCTCAAAGAGCCTGGCGATGCACACATAGACCCGGACGCCCCCGTGTGCCGGGCGCAGATCGGCCTCGCCATGCCACACACTCTATTTCCCCCCGATCTTGCCTCGCATGACCACAACCGACGCCGCCGGCAAATCGTACCAGGCATCCTTCGCCCCATTTTGCCTGGAGTGCATGACGGGTCCGTCTGGATCGGCCGTGCCTTTGGTGTTCGCCACCACCGACTGCTCCCCCGCATGTTCCGCGTGCGCCATAAAGCGCGTCTCCGCCGGATGCCATTGGTACTGGTTTTTTCCGAAGGTTGAGATCTCAACCGGGCCTGAGAAAAAATTCGCGTCCTGTGCCGTTTGATCATGAAACCAGATTCTCACCCGATGTGCATTCTGCTGATCCCGGTTCACCGCCATCAGAGACCACTGCCCGTCTGGACGTTTCACCGCATACGCCGTCACCAGCGCATGACCCGCACCATCCTCGATGTCACTCTTCGCGGAAAACACAAGATGCTCCCCAGCACCGGGCTGGACCCACTCCAGATTGATCAGTTGCGAGACGAAGAATTGAGACAGAGGCTGCTGAATCTGGTAGTTGGCATCGACCGTAAACATGCCAAACGTTCCCGGAGAATCATTGCATCCATGTTCCATCTGCAGAGGCAAATAATGGAAGTAGTACACTCCATTCCCACCCGAGTTCAAAAATGATCCAATGTAGTCCGCCAGCCAAACCCCCGCGAACATGTCCATGTAGGTTTCGCTCGCGGAGGAAGAAAGATTCGACTCGGTGATGAACACGGGAAGTTTCGCCGGCACCCCATCTTCCCGCCAGACTTGCATGATGTGGCTCACCAGTTCGGGCTCATCATAAAGGGTGCCCCATGGAGTCTTGCAACCATCATAGGGATAGTGCTCGAAGGAGAAGTACGCGAGATCATTCATCCGGCCGTGTTGTTTCAAATAATCCAGAAAGCGCCCCAGCCACGAGACCTTGCCGTTAGCATCGGGCCATACTTCAATATCCTTGTTCACTCCCTGGAAGGACGGTCCGCCCAGCTTCAAAGTGGGATCGATGCGATGAAGCACTGTAGCCCACTGGAGGTAGAGGGCGCCGTAGTCCTCCGGCACCATGAATTGCCCATCCGATTCCTCGCCCATTTCAACGTATGAAATTGGGTAATTACGTTTCTTGTGGTACTCAATCTCAGCGGCGGCATTGTCCGGTGTGTCATAAAGCAGCGCTACCGGCACCATCGCGGGCAGCCCACGCGTGACCCCACTGGTGTAGAACAGGTCGAATCCTACTTGCGCTTGCTTGGTTGTTAGCAAATCGGAAGGCTCGTGCCACGGATCCACCGAAGAGCAGTAAGTGGCGGTCTGCTCCTGGTCCGGCGTATGGCGGAGAATGTCGTGGAACGCCCCGTCTGCCGTCGTCGTGCCGAGGTAGAGTTCGCTGATCGCGTAGCCCACACAGTTTCTAGGGTCACCGAGTTTTGCATCAGCCGGCTGGTGAGAATCACACGTGTTCGACGACTCCGTCATCAGTATCCGCACGAATCGAATCGGAGCTGGATTGTCGGACAACCGAATGGTTTCAGGTCCGCCTTTCCCGCCCGTAACTGCGCCATGCGCAAATGTCTGCCACACCCCCTTCGTTTGAGCCTTGATCGGATCATCCCCCGTCCAGTACTGCACCACGTAGCGGATCGCATACGGGTTCGCCCACACGATGCGAATGCTGTCCACCGTTTGATTTAGCGTAAGGTCAAGAATCACCCATTGCGGATGCAGTGAATCACTTTCTCCCGTGAAGCGCTGCGTGAGGTACGGACTGCTCTTCCAATAAGTGTTCAGATCGCCATCCGTAAGCCGCGAGAAGCCGGCGTTCCCGGTTCCATCGTTGCGAGTGGTCCCGCGGTGAGGCAGCGAATATCCGTAGGAGTAACGAATTGGATCAGCCGGAGTCGCCGAGCCTGTGAAGTAGCCCTTGCCGCTGGGATCGCTCCACGTTCCCTGCGGATTCCAATGCCACGCCTCCATCGCGAGTTCCGTATTCTGTCGATAGGTCACAGGCTGCCAGCCCGAAGCAAACACCTTCTCCAGCGCGGGCTGGACCAGATCCTTGTCGATCGCTTCCGCCGGGATGCGATCCACGCCCGCCCCCAGCGTCTCATTCGGCACGAAGCGGTTCGTCGAGTGCGCTGGTGTCGTGTCCACGTGAATCGTCTGTGCTTCACACGCAATCGATAAAAGAAAGCATTCAACCAGCAATGCAAGAACAGCGCGCAGATTTTTCAAGGTACGACTCCCAGTATTTGAGTTCCCAATGATGCAGCATTTGGCTGGAGGCTGATCGCAGCAAGTGATCATCATCGTAGGCTGCCGATTGTAAACGAAAGCCGGCGAACCGCGCTCAAAATCAATGGAGTGAAACCGCCAAGATAAGCCGAGGGGCAGGGCAACAATAACGTTTCAGCGTGGGCACGGGCTACCCACGATTCGTATCAGGATATGGCTTCTAGCCATATCGCGAACGCTCCCAAATCAACTCGGCTTCAAGCCGCTGTCGTTTGGGATCATGGCCTTGTCCGCAAAGTAAGTCCAGCGTTTCAACGCTGGGCTACTGGTACCTGTTCTTCATGAACTCCGCAATCGCCCCGTAAGCCTTCGACAACGTCTGCTCATCCGGCAGGAAGACAATGCGAAAATGCTTTGTTCCCGGTTTTTGGCCAAAGCCGGACCCGTGAACCACCATCACGTGCTTCTGCAGAATCAGTTCCTTCACGAACACATCATCCCCTTCGGGAATATCGATGCGGGGATACGCATAGAAAGCCCCGCGCGGCGAAACGCAACTCACACGCGCCGTGGAATTGCACCACTGGACAGTTAGATCGCGGCGGCTGCGAAGCTTCTTGCGCACTTCAAGCAAGTGATCCTGAGGGCCCTCGAGCGCGGCCTGAATGGCGTACTGCTCCGGATGGTTGGCGCACAACCGCGAACGCAGCAAGCGCTGAATACCTTCATCGTATCGCTTCACGACCGCGGGATCGCCGCTAACAATGCCCCATCCGATGCGCCAGCCCGGCGCCAGATAATTCTTTGACAGCCCGCCAAACGTCACCACGGGAACATCCGGAGCCACCGACGCCATCGCCACATGCTCGTCGTCTTTTGTGTGACCATCGTCGAGAATCAACTTGTCGTAAATCTCATCCGCAAAGATCACCAGATTGTGCCGCCGTGCCAGTTCGGCAATCTGTTCAAGCATGCGCCGAGAGCACACCGAACCGGTGGGATTATTGGGATTGATCAGCACAATGCCGCGGGTGCGCGCAGTGATCTTCCGCCGGATGTCATCGAGATCCGGCTGCCAGCCGTCTTCTTCATTGAGGTAATAAGTGTTGAGCCCAATCCCAAGCTTGGCCAGCACCGCCGAGTACAGCGGATAATCCGGACACGGTGTCAACAGGTCCTCTCCCGGATTGAGCAGTGCGGTCAGGCAGAGATCAACCGTCTCGCTCACCCCCGTTGTCACGAATACGTCTTGCACGGTAGAGATTCCCTTGCGCGCCGCTTCCCCACGAATCGCATCCAGGGCCTGCTTGATTCCAGACGACGGCGCATAGCCGTTCTTACCATCACGCATGGCCTTGTGCACCGCTTCAATCAAGTGAGCCGGAGTCTCGAAGTCGAAAACGTTGGGATCGCCGACGTTGAGCGGCAGGACCGAGTGCCCCTGCTTGATGACCTCATCAGCGATGCATGCCAGATCACGAATGGCATAGCGAACGTTATCGAGGCGGGAAGCAGCAGCAATTTCGCGGGTCTGAGTAGTGGGCATGAGTGACTCCAAGTCCGGAACGGACGCAGAGAATTCACCGCTGGTCTCTGCATCCTCTGCGGATGTTCTCAGCGAACTCTGCGATTAGAATCTTTAATCCACTCGATCAATCTGCGCCTTCTGCAACCGATCGGAATAATCCACGTAAATCGATTTCCACTCGCTGAAGAAGTCGATCGCACCCAGACCGCCCTCGCGATGACCATTGCCGGTAGCCTTCACTCCACCGAAAGGCAGATGCACTTCCGCGCCAATCGTAGGAGCGTTGATATAGGTAATTCCAGCATGAAGATCGCGCATGGCCACGAAGGCTTTATTCACATCCCTAGTGTAGAGCGCGGACGACAATCCGTAGTCTATGCCGTTCGCGATCTCGATAGCGTCCTCGAGATCCTCGCACGCAATGATCGAAACCACCGGCCCGAAGATTTCCTCCTGCGCGATGCGCATCTTGGGATCGACATCCACGAATACAGTAGGCTCCATGAAGTAGCCATACTGATATTCGCCTTTGTCGAGGACATTGCCCCCACACTTCAGCCGAGCGCCTTCCGCCTTGCCGATGGCCACGTAGCTGAGATCGGTCTTCAGTTGATTCTCGTTGATAGCCGGACCCATCTCGACCATTTCATCCAGACCATTGCCGACCTTCAGCGCCTTCGCGCGCTCCACGTAGTGTTCCACGAACTCGCTGTAGATGCCTTTCTGAACAATGATCCGGCTGGTCGCGGTACAGCGTTGGCCAGTCGTTCCAAAGCCGCCCCACAGCCCGCCTTCAATCGCCAGATCCAGGTTGGCGTCGTCGAGCACGATCATGGGATTCTTGCCCCCGAGTTCGAGCGAACAATGCTTGAAGCTCTTAGCCGCAGTCGTGCCCACGATGCGCCCCACCGCGCTCGAACCAGTCAGCGATATGGCTTTCACGTCGGCGTGCTCGGTGATCGGCGTGCCGACCTCGGACCCGAATCCGGTCACGATGTTCACCACGCCCCGGGGAAGTCCGGCGTCGTAAAGTGCTCGCACCAGATTGAAAGTTGAAAGCGGCGTATCCTGCGCCGGCTTGATCACGCAGGTATTGCCGCAGACCAGCGCGGGCAAAAGCTTCCACGACGGAATCGCCATGGGAAAGTTCCACGGAGTAATCATTCCACAAACTCCGATGGGTTGCCGCACTGCCATGGCAAACTTGTTGGGCAACTCGGAAGGTGTAGTGGGGCCGAACATGCGACGCCCTTCGCCGGCCATGTAATAGGCAGTGTCCACTGCCTCCTGCACATCGCCGCGGGTTTCTTTGAGGATCTTGCCCATTTCGCGGGTCATGTCGCGGGCGCAATCTTCCTTGCGCTCCATCAGCATCTCAGCGGCGCGGTAGATGATTTCCGCGCGGCGGGGAGCGGGAACCAGTCGCCACTTGGCGAAGGCCCGCTTCGCCGCGGCGATCGCGGCTTCCACATCCGCCTTGCCCGACCTCTGGAAGATGCCAACCACATCGCGAGTGTCGGCGGGGTTGCGGTTTTCGAAAGTCTGCCCGGTCGAAGCCTCGACCCATTCGCCGTCGATAAAGTTCTTGTAAACCCTGGTTCGGGTACCCGTGCCCATGATGGTCGGCCCGGTTAAGACATCGGTTGCCATAAAGCCTCCTGGGATGAATGCTCGAGAAGAATAACTGTTTCTATGCTACAGGCCGGGGTGAGGCGCGGCAAGCGCGGCACTGCGGATGCCACGACTTTGGCGTTGGCGCGCTCCTGCACGGGCGACGAAGCCCGCGCCTACACTGGACGGCTGTCGAAATTACTTCTTCGAAGCCACCGTTGGCGCGGGGTAATCCGGGAGCTTGTCTTTATTGGCGTTGGCGCGCTTTATTTCCAGTTCGTCGAAGAGGATGGACGGATTCACGATGCTGTGCGGGATATTCAGCGAACGATTCTCGACGTTCACGTCGTTCCCGGCGGCGATCAGGTCGTTGCGCAACGTGCGCGTATCCAAGTCGCCGAACATGGCTCCGCGCACCAGTTCTTCGTGGCCGTCTTTTGCCCAGACCTTATAAAGCAAGCGAGGCACGCGCTGCGGGCCCAGGGTCTCGACGTAGTATCCATAGGGAAGCTCGCGCTGTTGGCAGAGTTCGATGAGTTTCTTCTTCAACTGCTCGGGCGACGACGCTTCGGAGGAGCGTACGATCATGTTTCCGAGACTGGGTCCAGGGTAGTTCTGGGGCACACGGGCGCGACCGTGACCGTTGGACGTGGGGAAATCTCGGATCGGTTCTCTCCCTATTAGGTAGTTCATCAGCTTGCCATTCTCGATGACGGAGACGGGCATGGCCTTAACCCCATCATCGTCGACTTCGTACTTGCCCATCAAGCTTCGTCCATTCATGGAGGCGAGTGTGGGATCGTCCACCACCGACAGAAAGTCGGGGAGGACGCGGGATTTGTAGCTGGTGGCGAAGGCTCCCTTTGTGCGGGCGGGCTGGCCCAAGTCGGGCCTGAGGCCGAGAATATTGTCTCCCACCAAATCGGAGAAGACGGAGGAAGCCGCATCGGCGGAAAACAGCACGGGGCCACGGTATTCCTCGTCGGCGATGGGCGCGTCACGCAATTGCTTCAAGGTAGCCAGCAGTTTTGTAGTATCTGCCAGCAGCGCTTCTTCTGTCGGCAGTTCCTTCATGTCGGTAACGGAATATCCATGCGAGCGGTCCAGCCTCATGCCATCGGCGGCTTGGGTGGTTCCCGCCATTCGCAGATCGTAGACCGTTTGGCCACTGCGAACCACCGTTCCTTCCGAGTTCACGAAATAGCGGTTCACGGAGGCGAAATTCAATGAAGAGTCGAAGGACTCGATCTGGAGATCGGTTTTGTACAGGGCGGATGAGTCCTGAAGCATTTTGCTCCACGGTTTGGAATCGAAATCGAGCTTGGCTAGCGGGCCTATCGAGACTACCGGTTCGGCGTGGGCAAAATCGTCTACTGGCTGATCGACGGTGTACTGCTCCAGTTGGGCTTGCTTCGCGGTCAGAGCTTCGGTCGCAGCCTTATAGGCATTGTCGGTGGCGAGCCAGATCTGATGGCGCAGGGCGACGACATCGTTGTCGAGCGGCATGAAATCCATTGCGCCCTGGCCCTGGCCGAAAAAGCTGTCTTGCTTGTAGTCTCCTACCCGGACGACGACACGGAGGAAGCGGAAACGTGCGTGTACATCCGAGCGCAGGGCTCCAAAGGCTGCCTCGGCCGCGTACGTGTCCATGTCGATGACGCGATAGTCGATGTAGTACGGTGCGGCCATGCCCTCCAGCTTGAGGGCGGACTTGGAGCGCTCCAGTTCGGTTCGCATTGCTTGCAGCACCGGATCTTCGTCGGCGGATGTTTGCGATTCTTTCGGTTTTGCGTGGGTTGAAGGAACAAACAGCGTGATCAGTAACGCTAGAGCCATCGCAAACTTTTGTTTTCTGTCGGACGGGCGGGGACGCCCGTCGCTCCATCGAAGGAGACTGGCGGACTTACGGAGCATCGACTTTATCTTCATTCTCGGCCTCCGGCTTTCGACGCGTGCGTGGACTCCTTCGTTTCAAAACCCGGTGGCGAAAGAATCGGTGGGCGGTTCAGGGAATGGGCGCGCTTCTGCACCTCGATCTCGGAGAACAGCATGGCTGGGGCTACAGCTGACACGGGCACGCTGCCCGACTCCGCACCGCAGATGCCATTGAAGACCTCGGCCTTCTCTCCTGCAAGCAGAATGCGGTTCATGGCCGCTAGAGGAGTTCCTACGATATCCACGCCACGGACCAGTTCATCCGGGCGACCGTCGGGGTAGACTCGCCATACGAGGACGGGCAGGACCTGAAAGGCCTGCGGCATCGCCCGTTGAGTTAACGTGAATCCTCCCTGAATGTCTTCGAAGTACAGTCCATAAGGCTTTGCCTGCTTCTTGATTTCATCGATCAGCTTCTGCCGCATTTCTGAATCCCTGGTGGTGCGCGACGAAGTGACAAGCAGGTTGCCCTGACGTCCTGTGACCATCAAACCCGCCTGCGCGCGCCCGTGGCCGTTTGATTTGTCGAAATTCTTGATGGGCATGCGGGACATCAGAAAGTTTTTCAGAATGCCGTCCTTGATGACCTCCACGCGGCTGGCGGGCATACCCTCCTCGTCATACTCGTACCAACCGCCGAGGTCCATGCCGTTCAGGGTGCGCTTGGTGGGATCATCGGTGACGCTGAGGAACCCCGGCAGAACCTGCTGGTTGATCTTCTTGGTGAAGGTTTGTCCCTCTTGCTCGCCGCGCTGGCGATGGCCCTCTAGACGGTGTCCCAACACTTCATGGAAAAATACCGCTGCGGCGCGCCCTGAGAGTAGCGCTGGCCCATCAAATGGTTCGGCGACCGGCGCGGCCCGCAGAGCTTTCAGATCGAAGGCCATCTTTTCCATGCGCGCCGCAATTTCCGCCTCGGCGGGCAGGTGGCCTGCGCTCTCCGCCTGGAAGGTCTCCACGCGCATCAACTCCATGCCGTCGTCCGCGCGGGTTTCCGCTTCGATGGCTAGTCTGACCAAGGCGCTGGTGGTGACCAGGCGACTGCCCTCGCTGGAAACGAAGTGAAACTGCGTTTTCTGTGCCGTGAGCACCACGTTCGACGAATAAATGTAGGGATACTTGCGAAGGTAGGCTGAGTAGCGCCGAGCCAGATCTTCCAATATCTGGTGATCCAGTATCTGGTGAACCAGGATCTGGTGATCTGTCGCCGGAGAGAGAGCTTTGTAATCCGCATGGCTTTGCGGAGCCTCTTGCGAGAAGTCTGGCGAGGTATCCTCTTCCTGGGCGCGGACCTGGGTCGTGGTCTTGACGTTCAAGTAGGCCTGCGAAGCCTTGCGATATTCGCCGTAGGTGAGCTGCCACAGAACATGGGCGATGGCATCACCGTCGTCATTGAGCGGGAGAGATCCGGAACTGAGCGCGGAAACACGATTTTCCTCGTGGGTATTGTCCAGCGCGGGCGTTCCTACGCGCACGATCACATCGGCGGAACGCTTGCGCGCATGGATGGAATTGATCAGGCTGCCCTGGCTGCCCACGACCATCGCTGAATCTTGATCGTAGACGGAATAGCTGATGAAGTAGGGAGGAGGATCGAGTTCCCCCAAATCACTCTGGGCTCGCTGCAGTTCGCGCTGCATGGCGGAGATCAGGACATCATTTTTTCCCGTCTCCGCCGCGGAGGCCCAACTATTCAGGGAAGGCTTCAGAAGAATCATGAATACACATACCACGGCGCTATTTCGAAAGAGCTTCTTCATCCTGGGGTGAGATTCTCCGGTTTTGATCGAATCCAACGCGAGCCTCGGACACATTATCTTACAACTGCACGGGCGTGACGCCCGCGCCTACGACTGCGGGGACGCCCGCGGCTACACTGGCGCGCGTTTACTCTACCTCGAAGTCAGCCGTGCGAGGCTTGGCGGTGTTTCCCACCGAATCCAGCGCTCGTAACTCGACACGGTAAGAGCCGGGTGCAAGCGCAGCCATCGGCAGCTTGATTCCTAGCGGAACGACGGAGCTTCCCGGTTGAGTCGCAGCCTTGGATCCGTTGTCCACCTTGGTCGCTCCCGTCTTGCGATCCGTGACTATCAGCTCTACCGCAAGCTCGGGAGGATTGGGCCCGAGCAGCAGCGGCGCATAAATTTCCGCATAGATCGCCGCATTGTCGGTTTTCTTGAAGCGGTTAGAGGCGGAGGGAACGACCTGTACGCCCTGCACCACCAAGGGTGTTCGGTCTGCGAGCAATTCCGAGTCGAGACCGGTGGACAGGTCGGCCAATCGCCGAACCTCATTGCTGAGCGCCACACCGCTCATACTGAATTGCTTGCCGTCATAGGGGTCGACGACGAGCGGCTGTTGCAGCTTGCCAAAACTTTCATTTCCCGAGCTGAACACGACCTTGAGGTTATGCTGCCCAGAAGCAACATTAAACTGGTTCTCATAGTGGAAGGGCTGCTTTTGGAACTCCTCCAATTCTTTTTTCTCTTCGAAGTCGAGGTTTACGGTGTCGCTGAACCTGGCTGCAATCGTGCCATCCGGCTTGTAGGCGATGCCGAGTACGTTGACCGCCGAATGAAGCTTGCCTTTCACTTTCTCAAACTTCAGCGCGGTTGGCGGGATCTCAATCGCCAGGTTGACGCGGGCCGTGTTGGGCGAGGTGTAGAAGAATGGAGCTTGCATGAAAGCGGTAACATTTCCCGCCATTTCGCCGGTCGCGCGAGTCTCCAGATCTCTCTCGATCGGGTTTCCGGCAAGCAGGTCAAGGGATCGCGCGTTGCAGTATCCGCTGCGGGCGCGGACCAGGGTTCCGCCGCGGTCCACCTTCACGCGCAGGATGTGACAGCTTCCCTCGGGCGATTCGGGCGGTGCATAGCTGAGGACGTAGTATTGGGATTGATCCTTGGCAATCCTTTCCAGGCCGCCAACCAGATCGTTGGAATTCACGATGACGAACCCACCCGTTCCCTCGGCCAGTTGATAGAGAATTTGCTGGTTGTCGGAAACTTCAGGAAAATCAGGAACAATCTGCCGAGGCTGCTGGTATCGATCGGCTGAGTTCATTTGGCTCGGGTACGCACCGGGTCCGCCACCACGCGTCCCTCCTCCACCCGCTCCACCGCCATGACTGCCGCCAGTGCCACCGGTACCGCCGCTGCCGTGGCCGCCTCCTGTCCCACCAGTCCCGCCGCCACCGTGACCGCCGCCACCTCCACCGCTACCGCCGCTCCCGTGCCCTCCTCCTCCGCCCCCACCACCGCCGTGCTGTCCTGGATCAAAAGAGGCAAGCTTGAAAGGATAGAGTACCGTCCCAGTTCCGGTGTAGGTAAGAGTCGCGGACGTTAACCGACCGGAACTCGGATGCGACGGAGATTGCGGGAGCAAGCCTTGAGGCGGCGTTCCCATGGCGGCAACCAGCCCTCGAACGTCCAAGGGATAGACGGCGACATTGTTCCGATTGCACACATCAATCACCGCAGTTAGTTCCGACCGGGTTTCCGGAGTGCTGGGAAAGCCGGAGGTCAACAGTACGAGGGTTTTGCGACCGGGAACCGTGCCCAGGCTCTTGGCCAAGCTTCTAAGGGCCAGCATCAAGGTGTGTGCCCCGAACTCGGCTGCAGCACTGACCAAATTAGGCATACCGCCAAAAGGGGACGTACCGGACGACATGCTGGGAGAAAGCGCACTTTCCGCCGAGCCGAGGGACGCAACCTGCACCGGAGCAGCGTTGACCGCCGACATTTTCAGTTCCGCGACCACCTGTTTCAAGCGGCCAGCGTCGGCGGTAAAGTTCTGAGCAATATGTACCGTGCCGCCGAAATCAACCAGGGCTATTAAACGGTTGGGAGCAGCGTTCGCCTCAATGAACTTGGCTGCCGCTTGCCGGGCTTTCATCTGGTCGCCGACATCCATGGTCGAGCTATCAAAGAAAAACACGAGATACCGCGTCTGCGCCCTTTCCGGCGAGTTAGTATCGTCCTCGAAGGAAAGACTCTTGATGGGCTGTTCTTTGTTGTCTTCCCAGACCTTAAAATCCTTGGAAGTGAGATCGCAGATGTAGTTACCCTTCTTGTCGGTCACCACAGTGTCCACAAGAACCCGCCGCGTCTCCGCGCGAACCGTGGGCGTGCCCTCGGAGGCGGCTTCCGTAGCCGGCTGCTGAGCCAGGGCTAAAGGTGAAAAGAAAGCCAGCTCGCAGCAACTGGCCAGAAAGATCGTTCCGATCAAGAGAATCAGCCGTCGAGATCGCATACTCCATCTCCTTCGATCACGGAAATTTCGATAGACTTGTTTCGGTCTGAACTTGGGAGAGTTGGTTCGCGGCCGGCCCGATCTCGGAAGAGTCGTAATGCGAGTCCAGAAAAACCACGCGGGAAAAGCTATGCATTGGCCTCACGACCTTGCCCAGCAGTGCGGTCTGTTGATCGAGCAGCTAAATGTTAGTCCGTTCCCGAGGAAAGCGCCAGAGCCAGTTTCACGGGCCAATGCAGGGGGGCGTCCTCGCCCGTGCGGTGCCCAGATGAAACTCCTACTCAGAGGTTTCCGTTAGGAGGAGAAACTCGGGGTGCTATACTGCCGCTCCGAAACGAATAATCAGGCCGGGTAATCAGGAGCTACCAAAGTCAATGAACTACACAAACGTTGCGTGTCTTGTTAGGCGGATGGCAATCTTCCTTCTCGCTCTCACGGTAACAGCCTCAGCGTTGGCACAGGAGATCCCTCCCAACCTCTTGCAGGCAATGCAGTGGCGCCTGATCGGCCCTCATCGGGGAGGCCGAGTCACCTCCGTCTCCGGAGTGCCGAGCCGGCCGACGATCTATTACATGGGAACGCCCGGCGGCGGTGTCTGGAAAACTGAGAATGGAGGGCAGGTCTGGAAGCCGATATTCGATCAGGAGCATGTCGCTTCGATCGGCGCGGTCGCGGTCGCGCCGTCGGATCCCAAAGTCGTCTACGTAGGAACCGGCGAGCAGACGCAGGGCAACGGCGTGTACAAGTCAACCGACGCAGGCTCGACTTGGACGAATATCGGTCTGCGCGAAACCCACATCGTCACCGGCATCGTTGTTGATCCGCGGAACCCCGACGTTGTTCTGTTGGCGGCTGCTGGGGATCATTGGTCCGGTGCCGAGCGCGGGGTTTACAAGACAACTGACGGCGGCAAGAACTGGCAGAAGGTGTTGTTTAAGGATGCCGGAACGGGTGTCGCTGATTTGGAGTCGGACCCAAACAATCCCACCATCCTCTACGCTTCGCTTTGGCATCATGCGGAGGGTCCGCCCGATCCAGATGAGAAACCGAAGACAGAGCAAGACGCCGCGATCTATAAATCCACCGACGAAGGTTTCACCTGGAATGTCGTGGAGGGCAAAGGCCTGCCGACCGAGCCCATGGAGCGCGTCGGTGTGGCCGTCGCGCCTGGCACCAGTGGCATGCGAGTCTATGCCATCGTGGAACAGGGGTTATTCCGGTCAGAAGACGGCGGCGCTAGCTGGCAACGCAGCACGACCGATCCTCGCATTCTGGGAAATGGATACTTCAGCCGCGTGTTTGTTGATCCCAAGAATGCCGACCTGGTTTACGTGGCGCAAACTTCCATGTACCGCTCCACGGACGGAGGCCGCAGCTTCGAAGCCTGGGTGGGCGCGCCGAGCGGAGACGATTTCCACGTCCTCTGGATCAACCCTGCCAATACGCAGAACATGATCTTGGGGGTCGACCAGGGCGCGATCGTCAGCGTGGATGGTGGCAACACCTGGAGTTCCTGGTATAACCAACCGACTGGGCAGTTTTATCACGTAAGCACCGACCAGCAATTTCCCTATTACGTTTACGCGGCGCAGCAGGATAGCGGAACGGCCGCTGTCCCCAGCCGCAGCGATTACGGCGAGATCACCTATCGTGACTGGGCGCCGACCGGGGGATTCGAGTTTTCCTACATTGCTCCCGATCCAGTGAATCCGAACTACGTCTATGCCGGAGGCTGGTATGGCACGGTGCTCCGTTACGACAAGACTACAGGGCAGATCGTGCATCTTCTGGTTCGGAGTTCGAAGTACCGTACAGCCGGAATGGCGCCCATTGCGTTTTCGCCTCAAGACCGGCATACGCTCTATGCCGCGGCTCAGTACGTTTTGAAGAGCAAGGATGGCGGATTCAACTGGCAGGAGGTCAGTCCCGACCTTACGCAAAAGACGGAAGCCGCGAAAGGGAAACCCGATCCGCGTAGAGCGGTGATTTACACGCTGGCACTTTCGCCGGTAAAAGCTGGCGTGATCTGGGCAGGCACTGGCAATGGCATCATTCAAGTCACCAAGGACGGCAAGACCTGGCAGAACGTGACCATTCCAGGCTTGCCGGAGCGTAGTGCGGTGACATTGGTGGAAGCTTCCCACTACGACGCTCCGGCTGCGTACGCTGTGGTCAACGAGTTCCAGCAACTGCATCCTTTTATCTATCGCACGCGTGACTATGGACAGAGCTGGCAACTGATTACCAAGGGTTTGCCCGATTCCGGGAATGCGCGAGTCGTTCGCGAAGATCCGGTGCGCGATGGATTGCTCTACGCCGGCACATGGAACGGCGTTTACGTTTCGTTGGACGACGGCGATCACTGGCAAACCCTGCAACTGAATCTGCCCACAGCCACGGTGACGGACCTGGACGTTCACGGCACCGATCTGGTGGCATCTACTTATGGCCGCTCGCTGTGGATTCTCGATGACATTACGCCGCTGCGGCAGTTCGACGCCGAGTGGCCGCAGTCGGACGCGCACCTGCTTCGTCTGCGCAATGCCGTGCGCACGCGCTGGGATATGTATCAGGACACTCCGCTGCCGCCGGAAACTCCAGCCGGAGAAAATCCGCCGGACGGCGCAATCGTTTACTACTTTCTGAAATCGGTGCCTGCGGGAGACGTCAAGCTGTCGGTCTACGACGGGCAAGACCATCTGGTGCGGGAGTACTCCGACGTGCCTCCAACATTCGACAAAGCACCGGCCAACGCTCCCGAGTACTGGTTCGCGCCGCCCGCGGCGCTTTCCAAGAAAGCCGGGCTCAACCGCTTCACCTGGGATCTTCGCTATCCCGCGCTGAAGACGCTTCGCTACAGCTATTATGGCAACGCGCTTGATTACATCGAGTACACGCTCGCCGATCATGCCATCCCCGGCGAATTTCCCCGCGAGCTGCAGCCGGGTCCGTTCGTCTTGCCGGGTAAGTATTCGGTGGTTTTAACTGTAAACGGCAAAACCTATCGCCAGCCGCTCACTGTCATGCCCGATCCGCGATTGCATGGGTCACTATCCGATCTGGAGCAGCAGCTCGATGCTGAGCAGAGCATCTCGGCGCAGATGGTAGCGAGCTATGACGGATACGATCAGGTGCGAGCGCTGCGGGCTGCAATTGCGGAGCGCCAGAAATCTCTTAACCCAGACCTAGCGAAACCAGATGCACCGAAAAAAGACGCGGCTGACGCGCTGAAGACGTTGGATGAACAGGCCGCGGACATCGGCGACGGGAAACCTGAGGATCTCGGAATCGGTCCGTTGAACCGCGAACTGGCGCGCCTAGCCTTCATGATCGAAAGCGGGGACGCGCGGCCTGCGGCTCTACTGCAAGCTGGCGTCGATCAATCCTGTCAGGACCTGGCCAAGCACCTGACACAATGGCGCGAACTCAATCAGCAGAAGATTCTGCCCGTGAATACTCTCTTGCAGAAGTACAACCTGGCGCCGGTGCCGGTCTCGTCCAACATTCCGGCCGCTCCGGGATGCGGAAAATAGCGTTCCGAATCGGGCGGCTAGTGGTATACCCTACCCCCTCCCCCCTGATCTTTTGGAATGATGGGGTTACGGCCAGACCACCACCAAAATCTTTGAGGAATAAGGACTTATACGTAAAATATTCCGGAATAAGGACTTAGGCGTTGTAGATCGCACACTGCGATCCCGTTTGGGAACGGACGGGGTTCAAGGTCCGCCAGCGGTTCAGGTTGTCAAAGAGCGAGCTTTTTAGCTATTTTCAAATAGCTAACCACACTCCCCATATCATATCTGTGCTGGGGGAAGGGGATCAAGAAAAAAGCTACGGCTTTTGGTTTGTTGCTTAACCGTAACTTATAAGTTACAATGATCCTGCCCCTTGAAATCCGCCGTTATGTCACCGCAAACGGCACAGATGTCGTTGGAGAGTGGCTGGGGGGACTGAAGGACGTTCGGAGCAGGGCCAAGATCGTGGCCCGCATGGACCGGCTAGCTGCTGGAAACTTTGGTGATTGCAAGTCGTTGCGCGGTGGTTTGTATGAGTTACGGATCGACTGGGGACCGGGCTATCGGGTTTATTACGCGCCAGTAGCTAAGGCTTGCGTCTTGCTGCTTTGCGTAGGAGACAAGCGCAAACAGTCGTCCGACATCAAGCGCGCGTTGGAATATTTGCACGACTACAAGGAGCGGAGCTTATGAAACGTAAGGCGAGCATATCTCACGATGAGGCGACGATTCGTGAACTGCGCGACAATCCAGAGTTCGCCGCCGAGTATCTACGGGCGGCGTTGGAGGATGATGACGAGCCAGGCGTGCTCCTGATCGCCTTGCGTCGCATAGCGGAGGCCCGCGGCGGCATTGCCAAGGTGGCCAAAGCGGCGGGAATTAAACGCGAGAGTTTGTATCGCGCTTTGTCGCGTCGGGGAAACCCTCGGCTCTCTACCCTGGTGGCCGTGACCAAGGCCGTAGGACTGAAGCTCACCGTTGAATAGCCGGGCAGGAAAATCTCCCCCGAAACTTGTCGGGAATCCACCTTTGCACAGAACGCAAAGACCTGTGAAAGTGTTGCCTTATCGTCCGTTGCCGACGAGGGCACTTTGAACTCCGTAACCGACGGGATTCATCGTGTTTTTGAGCGTGCACGGTGTTGAAGTTTTCGCCTCCCACGCTTCCGCAAAGAACGCGGAAGGATGGGGCACTCTCGTGGTTGGCGGAGCGGAGATTAGGCCGGCCAGCCCCCCTAAGCAGAGCGCCATCGCGATTTGGCATTGTGTCCCCGGATTTACGATGGCTTGTATACACCGTTCCTGATGGATTCGGGGCGCTTCAATTACTTCCCTTTTACGGCGAATGCGACTCCTTGCGACGTCTGAAAAGCCTCCCACTGGTTGCTGTTGCCGGGGTAGGTCGCGACCGTCGCGAGATCCACCTGATTGGTGTCGTTGAAATTCCACCCATCCACCGTGTCCTTTTCGTGGCTGTTGGTGCTCAGAACGACCCAATATTGGGTTCCGGCGCTGACCGGTATGCCGGACGCGTCGGACTTCACCACCACCGTGCAGCAGGCGCCGAAGCGAGGCAGGCCCGAGGCATTCCACGTCTTCAGTGCCTTGCCGGGAACGCCGTTGCTGTCGCGGTTGAGACTGAGGACAACGCCATTCGTTTTTCCTTGCGAATAGCCGACGGCGACTTCGATTCTGGTCACGGTGTGATCGGCGCCAGGCGTGAAGGGAGCCGCCATCCATTGCTCGCCCTGAGCCGGGCCCATGACGTTGTAGCCTCCACAGCACCAGTACTCGCCCTTCGGATATTTAGCGGCGAGATTGCTGAAGATCGTGACCAGGCCCGAATCGTTGAGGTTCGTTGTGGTGAAGGATGGGGCCGACTCGGTTACGACCGTCATTCTGGCGTGTTTCCCCCAAATCGTTGTTGCGTTGCCCTCAAGACGACGTCGTTCTGGGCGGCTGCGATGGCTGTCGCGCCGGCGAACACGAGCGCGATAGAAACCAATTTCTTTGAGAACATTGCTTCTCCTTGGACTGAACAGCTGGGGACTGAACAGTGTGGGTTTGGATTTCTGCGATAGACCGCGATGCAATCGCATGATATCTGAGGCGCACGCTGCGGGCAACCGCAAATCCGCCCGAAGTTCAGGTTGTAATCCTGAGTCTTCTTTTTCTCTTCTTGACTCGATTCCGTATTTCTGCAATCATCGAAATATGGCGGGCGCGAACCGACAGGTAGCCAGGGATCAGGTAGCGAGGTACGCCGATATGTTCTCGGCGATGGGGACGGAGCCTCGTCTCCGGATTATGCAACTGCTGTTGTCGGCGCATCCTGAGGGGCTTGTGGTTGGCGAAGTTCAGGAAGAGCTCGACATTCCGAATTCGACGCTCTCTCATCATCTTGAAAAGCTTAAGAGTGAAGGCCTGGTGAAGGTTTGTCGCGAGAGTACGTTTCTGCGCTACACCGCGAATACGGAGGTCCTGCAGGAGTTGTTGCGTTTTCTGTATTCCGAGTGCTGCACTCGTAATAAGGCGCTGAGACCGGAAGAGATCGTTCAAATTTGCAGATAGGAAGGTTAAGTACCTCAGGGGCTAAAGCCCGCATCATTCAAGGGCGGTTATCGCAGCGCTGAAAGCGCTGCGCCACCCAAAAATCTGAGTCTTTCCGCAACGTGTCAAGAAGGAAAACCAGCAAAGAGGAGAATCAGCCATGAGCACTTCGGACATCAAGGAAGTTGTGAAAGAAAGATACGGCCAGGCGGCTCTGCGGGTGCGGGCAGGCGGAAGCTCATGTTGCGGAGCCACTGCCGCCACCGGTTGTGGCGATCCGATCACTTCCAACCTTTACGACGCTTCGCAAGCCAATCAGATTCCCGAGGAGGCTTTGCTGGCTTCGCTCGGATGTGGCAATCCCACGGCGCTCGCGCAATTGAAACCTGGCGAAGTTGTGCTCGATCTGGGCTCCGGCGGCGGAATCGATGTTCTGCTTTCCGCACGGCGCGTGGGGCCTGCGGGGAAGGCTTACGGTCTTGACATGACCGATGAAATGCTCGCTCTGGCGAATGAGAACAAGCGCAAAGCGGGAGTGGAAAATGTCGAGTTCCTGAAGGGCGAGATCGAGCACATCCCGCTGCCTGACAACTCGATGGACGTGATCATTTCCAACTGCGTGATCAATCTGTCGGCGGATAAGGGCCGCGTGCTGCGAGAGGCCTTCCGCGTGCTCAAACCGGGCGGACGGTTGGCGGTGTCCGATGTGGTGACTCGGGGGGAAATCCTTCCTGAGATTCGCCAGAGCGTTTTGCTGTGGGTGGGATGCGTGGCGGGAGCGCTTGATGAAAATGAATATCGAGGCAAGCTCGCCTCTGCGGGTTTCGAACAAGTGGAGGTGGAGCCGACCCGAATCTATCGCGTGGAGGACGCCCGCGAATTCCTCACCGACAAGGGGATCGATGCGGACGCGATTGCGCCGCAGGTGGACGGAAAGTTTATGAGCGCTTTCGTCCGCGCGGTGAAGCCGTTGAGTGTGGCGAAGGAGGCATGCTGTGGGCCGACGTGTTGCAGCTGAGGCTCTGGGCACGGCCTTTCTATTAGCGGCGGTGATCGGCTCCGGCATTATGGGGGAGCGGCTGGCGGGAGGGAATATTGCCATCGCGCTACTGGCCAACACGCTCGCAACCGGAGCGATGCTCTTCGTGCTGATCTTGACCTTTGGGCCAATCTCCGGCGCGCACTTTAATCCGGCGGTGACCCTGGCCATGGCATTGGAAGGCTCGATTGGCTGGAGACAGGTGCCCGGCTATCTCGCTGGCCAGTTCGTGGGCGCGTTCGCAGGAGTGGCGGCGGCTCACCTTATGTTTGGTCTGCGGATATTTTTTGCATCGAGTCATGCTCGGCACGGTGGGGCACAACTGTGGAGCGAGTTGGTTGCGACTTTCGGATTGCTGTCCGTCATCTGGGGATGCTCGCGCTTCCGTCCGTCCGCAGTGGCGGTCGCAGTGGGAGCCTACATTACGGCCGCCTATTGGTTTACCGCGTCCACGTCGTTCGCGAATCCGGCGGTGACGCTTGCCCGTTGTGTCAGCGATACGTTTGCGGGAATCCGTCCGGCGGACGTACCCGGCTTCGTCTTGGCCCAGCTTGTGGGGGCGCTTGCGGCCACCATTCTTTTCCGCTGGCTGGCCGCGGCGGATAGGTCAAGGATTTCTAGCGGTGAAGCACGAGCGGGGACGCTCGCGCCTACATTGACACGCAGATGAGGAAAGCCCGAGTCCTAATTCTGTGCACGGGGAATTCTGCTCGCAGTCAGATGGCCGGGAGTCTTCTGAGGCACGACGCGGGTGACCGTTTCGAGGTGTTCAGCGCTGGCACGAGACCGAGCGCGGTCAGGCCCGAAGCGATTGCGGTGATGCGGGAATTGGGGATTGATCTTGCCAGCCACCGTTCCAAACACGTGGACGCATTTGCGGGGCAGTCCTTCGATTATGTGCTGACCGTTTGCGACAACGCCAAGGAGGGCTGCCCCATCTTTCCTGGGCAGACGGTCAGAATTCATCGCGGATTTGAAGATCCCGCAGTGCTCAAAGGTTCCGAAGAGGAACGGCTGGCATTGTTCCGCCGGGTGCGCGATGAGATTCGGGAATATCTGCGAACGTTCCCGAGTGGGCTCTGATCGAAGGTGGCGCCGAGCAATCTTGTTGGAATCTGGGCAATCGTAGCCGGGCCGCGGAGCTTCGCCCCGCTGGACGGGCGGGTCGCCCGTCCCCACACGAGCGTCCCCCACACGAGCGTTCACCACATTGGCACAAGCACGCGGACAAGAGTGTCCGAGCCACACGAGCCGTCGGCACCAAGGTAATGTCCCCAAGTTGATTCCCTGTTTTGACCCTCATTTACCTTGTGGTACTCTCGAAAGTACCCCATATTCTCTGGAGTTTGGCTGGGTTTCTCAGTGCCCTTGGTGTCTTCGAACAGCAAACCGGGAATCCACATTGCGTGGAAGACAGTCACCTACCGCAGCGTGATGCTGGCGGTGTTGGCGGTCGTGCTGGTGTTTTTTATCAGCTTGCGGTTTGCGTTTCCGCAATTCACCCAGAACACCATCAAGGCAGCCAACGGCTTTGGCGCCAAATTGCTGGAGGCGGTGGCCGGAGCGAGCAATCCTGCCAAGTCGGGTAGCGCCGGCGCTCAGCAGGCGCACTTCACCGCGCTCGATGGCACGGTGCGGGTGAAGAAAGCGAATAACAATAGTTGGGGGACGGCCGACTACAGTATTCCGCTGGAAAAAGGCGATGTGGTGCAGACCAGTTCGGAAGGTATGGCCAAGATCGTATTTAATGATGGGACGAACTACACCGTAAAACAGGATTCGCTGATTGTGATCGAGGAGAACTCGACCAACGATCAGCAGCAGACCAACGTTGCGGTTGCGGTGAGCACGGGCACGGTGGATCTGGCGACGGCCACGTATGTACAGGGTTCGAGGTCGCAGGTGATTGTGGCGGGCGCCACGGCGTCATTGGCTCCGGACAGCGCGGCCATGGTGCACAACGATCCCAAGGGCGATCAGCATGAGATTTTAGTCAAGAAGGGAACTGGCGACATCACCCGCAACGGGGAGACCGTCCGGTTGGCGGACTGGGAGAAGGTGAGCTTCCAGTCCGAGGCGCAACATATGGACAAGCTGAAGGAGATTGGTCCTCCGACGCCGATCTCGCCGGCGAACATGATGCCCATGTTCGTGTCGAGCGATCCCAAACCGATCGAATTCTCCTGGACTGCGATGGCCAATGCGAAGGGCTACCGGCTGCGCATTTCGCGGAACCCGTACTTTTCCTCGACCATTGTGGATCGCAAGGTGAATACCGCCGATGTCCTGGTTTCAGGTCTCGAACAAGGGGCGTATTACTGGGTAGTGCAATCCCAGGATGCCGCGGGCAAGGAGTCGGTGGAGAGCGAAAAGAACCGTTTCACGATCATTCCGAAGGGTAGCGACGCGGCGGCGATTAATCTGGATCTGGATCCCTTTATCCAGCATGGTCACGTGATCGAGTTAACCGGGAAGACCGAGGTGGGCGCCCGGGTGATGGTGAATGGCCGCGAGGTGCCGGTGGTGGGTACCGATGGCGCCTTCCATTACTTCACGCCGCCCCTGGAGGCTGGGGAAAGCACGATAACCATCACGGCGCAAAATGCCAAAGGCGGAGTGAATACTCTGCAGAAGAAAGTAGTAATTCAGTGAGCGAGACGGGGCTTGAGGCAGAGGCTTCCTGAGGTGCAGGCACTTTGGTTTGCTGAAACGGATGGCAATACCTCATAGAATCTAAGGATAGAGCTTCGATTCCGGAATAACCGGGTAAAACCGGAAGAGACCGAGTCCATCAGAGAGAAATTTTCACATGTCATCGAAGAACGGCTTTCATTCAAGCGCAACCCGCTGGCACAATCTGCGGTCGCTGTTCAGCGTTTTCTCCAGCGATCTCGCCATCGACCTGGGCACGGCCAACACGCTGGTGTACGCGCGCGGCAAAGGCATCGTGGTGAACGAGCCTTCGATCGTGGCCATCAACAAGAACACCGGCGAAGTTGAAGCCGTGGGCAAGGAAGCCAAAGAGATGCTGGGCCGCACGCCTGGTAACATCGTGGCCATCAAGCCCATGAAAGATGGCGTCATCGCCGACTTCAAAGTCACTGAGAAAATGCTGAACTACTTTATCCAGAAGGCGCACAACCGCAAGATGCTGGTGCATCCCCGCATCGTGATTGGGGTGCCTTCGGAGATTACGCAGGTGGAGAAACGCGCGGTCATGGACTCGGCTTATCGCGCCAAGGCCAGCGAAGTGTATCTGGTGGAGCAGGCCATGGTGGCGGCGATCGGCGCCGGCCTTCCAATTACCGAACCGAGCGGCAACATGGTTGTGGATATCGGCGGCGGCACCACCGATATCGCAGTCATTTCTCTCAGTGGCATCGTCTATTCGCGTTCCGTGCGCATGGCCGGCAACCAGATGGACGAAGCCATCATGAACTATCTGAAACGGAAATATAACCTGCTGATTGGCGAGCGTACTGCCGAGCAGATCAAGATCGAGATTGGTTCCGCCTATCCGCTGGACAAGCCACTCACCATGGAGATCAAGGGGCGCAACCTGATCGAAGGCGTTCCCAAGACCATTACCGTGGATGACAGTGAAATTCGGGAAGCGCTGAGCGAGTGCGTATCGACCATCATGAATGCCATCCGCGTGGCCCTGGAGCGCACTCCTCCCGAGCTTTCCGCGGACATCAGCGATCGCGGCATTGTGCTCACCGGTGGAGGCGCGCTGCTCAAGAATCTGGACAAGCGCATCCGCGAAGAGACCGGGCTGCCGGTTTCGATCGCCGACGACCCGCTGTGCAGCGTGGTGCTGGGCACGGGCAAAATGCTGAGCGACTTCAAACTCTTGCGCAAGATTTCGATCGAGTAGCGCGATCTCCTTCGTGCATCTTCGTGTTCCTTCGTGGTTGAAAAATCAAAGACAGAAAATCACGAAGGGCGCGGAGGTACACTAAGCGAAGCCCGCCATGGAAAACCTTATCAGCCGCTACCGCAACGTGACCATCCTGGTGGCGGTACTGTTTGCCCAAGTGCTGGGGCTGGCGGTTCAGGTCAGGCGCGCCACCCAGGATGAATCCACCCGCCTGATTCGGGTGTGGGCGGTGGACGCGGTGACTCCATTTGAAAAAGGTATTGTGTGGTTTCAGAGCAGCGTCACCAACCTGTGGCATAGCTATTTTTATCTGCGCGGCGTGAGGCAGGAGAATCGCGAACTCAAACGAGAGATCGAACTTCTCCGCATCGAGCAGGTTCGGCTTAACCAGGACGCGGAGCAAGCTCGCCGCTTGCAGGCGCTGCTCGGCTTCCGGGAACAGTACATCTCGAAGACTCTGGCCGCGCAGGTCATTGGATCGAGCGGGAGCGAGCAGTCCCGGTCGATTTACATCGACAAAGGCTCGCGCGATGGGATCAAACCGGATATGGCGGTCATCACCGCCGAGGGCGTTGTAGGCAAGGTGCTGCGCGCTTTCAGGACCGCTTCTCAGGTGTTGCTGGTCAATGACCAGACCAGCGGAGTGGGGGCGATTCTCGAGAAATCGCGGCTGCAAGGCGTGCTGCGGGGGACGCCGCTTGGCGAAGTCGTGCTGGAAAAAGTAATGTCCGATGAAGCGGTTCAGCCGGGAGAGAGAGTGCTGACCAGCGGCGGCGACCAGATCTTTCCCAAAGGTTTGCCGGTGGGTACGGTTACGAAGGTTTCGCCGGGCTCGGAGCTTTTTCTTAATATCCGGGTGAAGCCCGCCGCCGACTTGAACCGGCTGGAGGAAGTTCTGGTGATCACGCAGCGGGAAGAGAAGGAACCTGCCCTGGCTGGCGGCGGACTGCCGATTCGAGCGGCGGACATTCTGGCGCAGCGGCTACCTTCGGTTCCCGAGAAGCCTCCGGATGATCCCAATAAACCTCCACCTCCTACCAGTGGACTGAAGATTTTGCCTGCGCCCAGCGCGCAAGCAACCTCGGGCGCGGCGGGAATTCCCAACCGAAAGCCAAGTAGCACGGGTGCGACAAGGCAGGGCCAAGCCTCCAGCGCCGGGAACACAAGTCCGAAACCGCCAGTAGACTCGCCTGGGAGCGCGGCCAAGTCCGAGACAGATTCGTCCGCAACGAAGGTAGCCGGAAAACCGTCTGCCGTGAAGCCGGCAACACCACAGAAGACTGCGCCGGCTGCCGTGAAAATTCCAGACAGCATCACGAATACAGCATCGGACAGCCAATCCCAGCCGGTGCCTCCGAAGCCTGATCCACAGCCAAAGCAGCCGGTGACGGAGCCGACGCCGCCACAGGAACAGCCTCAATAGCGTGCCCATCACTTACACATCGAATGAGCAGGTTGAGGTTTACCGGTTCAGTATCCCGGCAGCCATTCTCGCTCCATTGATCGCGGTGTTTCTGCAGGCCTTCGTGCCCTTGCGCTTTCATTTCTTTTCGATCTTTGATTTGCCGCTGCTGGTGGTGATTTTCTTTGCGGTAGCGCGGCGAAGCCCAGTCACGGGATTGCTGACTGGCGCCGCCATCGGCCTGTTGCAGGATTCGCTCACGGGCCACCCTCTAGGGTTGTACGGGATCGCCAAGACGGTGGTGGGATACGGGGCATCGTCGCTCGGCGTCAAGCTGGACGTAGAGAATGCCGGCTCGCGGTTGCTGGTAACTCTGTTTTTCTACGTAGTGCACGAGATCGTTTACTTCACGGTTGCCCGCGGATTGGTGGGACTGACTCTGCAATGGAGCTGGCCTCGCGAGCTGGGCTCAGCGCTGGCCAACGCCTTCCTGGCAGTCCTCCTGTTCGCGTTGCTCGATCGGTTCAAGCAGAGAACCTGAAGGCAGGCTTCGGGCTTCGGGCTTTAGGTCTTGGGTTTCTGACTTTTGGTCGCAGACTTTGTGGTCTTCCCGTCGTCTATGCCCTTCCGTTACCCGAGACTGCGGCCCAATCTTGCGCTTGCCGGATTACAATAAACTTATCTTCCTGAAAGGACTGAGTCAGCGTGGAATCCACTTCGGCGGCGTGCTCCAGGAGCCTGAAGCCCGAGAGCGCCAAGCCTGATGCCGTAAATCTGACGCCTGACACCTGATGTTCGGCCGCGACGAAAAAGTATCGCCCGTCCGCCTCACTGCGGTGCAGTACATAGTCCTGGCCATTTTCATGATATTGGCCTACGGGTTGTGGCGGCTGCAAGTGGTGCAGAGCGACATGTACGCCTCGCTCGCGGAAAAGAATCGGGTTCGCAACGTACCGATCCTGGCGCCTCGGGGCAAGATTCTGGATCGCGAAGGGCGCATGATCGTCGACAACTATCCTTCATTTACCGCGTTGTTGTTGCGCGACTCTTCGCGTGATCTCTCCGCCGACGCGGGTCTCATCGCCCAGGGGCTGCACCTCGACGCCAAAGAGGTAAGAGACCGCATCAGGCACTTCGCCTCGATGCCGCAGTACCAACCGATTTATCTGAAAGACGACATCACTCCCGATGAGCTGGCCTTCGTCGAGTCACACCGCAACGAACTGCCTGAACTGGATACCATCGTGGCGCACCGGCGGCTTTATCCGCGCAATGGCTTCATGGCTCACCTGATCGGCTACGTCGGCGAAGTCAGCGAAGAGATGCTCAACCAGCCACGGTGGGAGTTCTACAATCCCGGCGACGTGGTGGGGAAATCAGGAGTGGAGTTGCAATACAACCAGATCCTGATGGGCAAGAACGGGCAGCGGCGTGCGGTCGTGAACAGCCGCGGGCGAGAAGTGAGCCGCCTGGATGAGACTCAGGCCGAACCCGGCAAACAACTCAAGCTGACCGTGGACCTCGATCTGCAGATTGCGGCGGAAGAGGCTTTGGGCGAGAAGAACGGGGCGATTGTCGCCATGGACCCGCGGAACGGGGAGATCCTGGCCATGGTGAGCCGGCCGACGTTTAATCCAAACGATTTTGCGGTGCGGGTCTCGCGGGATCAGTGGAGCAAGCTGGTCAACGACGAAGATCACCCGCTGCTAAACAAGGCGATCCAAGCTCAGCTCGCGCCCGGTTCGACATTCAAGATCATTATGGCCACGGCGGGCCTGCAGGAAGGCATCGCGCAGGACATGCACGTGATCTGCAACGGCGGCGCCACATTTTATGGACGCTACTTCAAGTGTTGGGTAACTGCGGAGCATCGCGCCCACGGTATGGTGGAAATCAGCAAGGCGATCTACCAGTCCTGCGACGTTTTTTTCTACACGCTCGCGGAGAAACTTGGCATTGATCGCATTGCGAAATACGCGACCATGTTTGGCCTGGGACAGAAGACCGGTATCGACCTGCCGCAGGAAGTTACGGGCGTCATGCCGTCGGAAGAGTGGAAGGTGCGCAACTTCAAACAGAAATGGTACGCGGGTGAGACCATTTCCGTGGGCATCGGCCAGGGAGCGGTGGCCGTAACTCCGATTCAGTTGGCACGCGCCATCGGTGCGATTGCGAGCGGCGGTCTGCTGGTGCGGCCCCATGTGACCAACCCGGATGAGTTGCCAGCTAATGTCATTCCCGCCACGGATGCGCCAAACCGGGTGAAGATCCCGATTGATCCCAAAAATTGGGAGATCATTACCGATGCCATGTCGAACGTTCCGACGCCATTGGGTACGGCGGGCAGCGCGCATCTGCAGGGTATCGATTTCGCCGGCAAGACTGGAAGCGCGCAGACGGTCAGCAACGCACTCAAGGCCAAGACCGCCAACGGCAAGTCTAAATACAAGGACAATGCCTGGTTCGTGGGCGTGACTCCGCGGAGAGATCCCGAGATCGTAGTGGCGGTATTGTTCGAGGGCGGAGAGCACGGACAGTTTGCCGCTCGGATTGCTGCCCAAGTGGTCAAGGCATACGTCGAGAAGCAGCGCCGTCAGCCGACCAAGGTTGCGCAGGGCAATAAGAAAGTAGAGATCGGGGCGGTATGGAATTCCGCCAGCCCGGACGGCACAGCCAACGACACTTTGCACGGCGGTAGGTTTCTGGTTGATGTGCCGAAGAAGCGGTTGCCAGTGGCGGTGGCCGCGCCGGGAGTGCAATGATGGGCGCGAAGCGGCGCAATTCCAGGCAGGACCCACGACTAACGACCAACGACTAACGACTGAATGTCACGCTATATTTCATTCCGCGATTTTGACTGGGTGCTGTTCATCTTGGTCCTGCTGATTTGCGGGCTGGGGGTGATGGAGATCCGCAGCGCCACGGCGCATACCAAGTTTGCCGGGGCGCATATCCGGCAGCTCTACTGGATCAGCGGCGGGATCGCGTGCATGTTCGTGATGAGTTTTGTCAATTATCAGAAACTGCTCGATGGAGTTCACTGGATGTACATCGCGTCCATCGCCTCCCTGATGACGGTGATCATCTTCGGGCAGAAATATCTGGGTGCGCGACGCTGGATCAAAATGCCGGGCGGAGGACATTTCCAGCCATCCGAGTGGGTCAAGCTGATCCTGATACTGGCGGTGGCAAAATACTTTGCCGATTTGCATCAGAGGGAACTTTCCTGGCCTGACTTCATCAAGGCGGGCGCAATTGTGGGGGTCCCCATGCTTCTGGTGCTGGCTCAACCCGATCTGGGCACGGCGCTGACCTACATCCCGATCGCGATCATGGGGTTATTTCTGGGCGGAGTTCGCCTGAAGCAAGCGCTGACCGTGGTGGTGCTGGCGGGATTGATGATGCCGCTGGCGTTCCATGTGCTCAAGCCCTATCAGCGCGAGCGCCTGACCAGTTTCATGGAACCCGAGGCCGATAGTCAGGGCTCCGGTTACCAGGTTATTCAATCCCTAATTGCGGTAGGTTCCGGTGGTCTCTGGGGCAGCAGTGCCGGGTCTCAGTCTCAGACTCACCTGGCGTTTCTGCCAGTCCCACAAACGGACTTTATTTTTGCGGCTTTTGCCGAGGAGCATGGATTTGTCGGTGCCCTCACGGTAATGCTGTTATACTTTATCGTGCTGATGCGTTTGACCCAGAATGCGCAAACGGCGCCCGACCGCGCCGGCACGTTCGTGGTGATGGGTGTGGTGGCTGTGCTTAGCTTTCACATCCTGGTCAACGTCGGCATGGTGGTCGGTTTTATGCCGGTCACCGGAATACCCTTGCCCTTAATGAGTTATGGCGGGTCTTCCGTCCTGTTTATGTTTCTGGCGCTGGGTATTGTGATGAATGTGCGGATGCGCCGCTTTGTGAACTAAGGCAGGGGAAGAAGGCAAGGAAAGTTGCCACGCTTGCCATGTGTGGCTCAAAACAAGATTACGATCGCCCTCGCGTAAAGAGGGCACTCACCGGCCAGAACAGCAGAGAACGGCCGGGCAGGATTGAAGCTAAGGCGCTGCCAGGCGGGTAACGGCCCCCCCAAAGACCTAAAGGTCTTTGTGAGAGCGGTCACAAACCTTGGGCAAGCGCAATTGCGATAAGTGCAAAAGATTTCCAAAGCTTGTGTCACGAGTCCGGCCTCGGAGAAAACTCCGTAGCCCCAGCCGTCCCCTATGCGGGGCGGATATCGCAACGCTCGATTCTCCCGGCCCTTTCCTGCCTATGTTCCGGTGAAACCTGCAGCCGCTTGACGGCGCAGAACCGGAGTCCGTATGACGAAAGAACTGTTTGTGTCTTCTACCCCTCACGAAACCAAGGTGGGGCTGGTAGAAGACGATCTGCTCGCCGAAATTTACCTGGAGCGCGAAAACGAATACACGCTAGCTGGTTCCATCTACAAAGGCCGCGTAACCCGGGTCTTGCCGGGTATGCAATCGGCATTCGTGGACATCGGCTTGGAGCGCGACGCGTTCCTCTATGTTTCCGACTTCATGGAATTGCAAGACGAAGACGAAGTCGAGGAAATCCCCACCAACCTTGCTCCATCACAACCTTATCAATCGCCGCCGTCACTAGAGGCTCACCTCGATGCTAGAAATGTCGCGCCTGCCAGCGAACCACACGCGGCCGCGGAAGAACACGCCGAGCCAGCAGTTCAGCCGGGGGAGAATCGCGACCGGTCCAACGCTGCAGAAAGCGGCGAGGGACGCGGGGATTGGCGGACCCGTCGCCGTCGGGGGCGCCGCGGGGAGCGCATGCCGGAATCCAAGTTTGCCCGGCCCGCTGCAGAGGCGCCGCGCACAGATCGTCCGGAAAGAACCGATCGTCCGGAAAGAACGGATCGTCCGGAACGCACCGAGCGTCCGGAACGAAGCGAGCGCTCTGAATACGGTCCGCCACAAGGATATAAACCGATCATGTTGCCCGGGGAGTCGATTTCAAAATATCAGCGCCTGGCGCAGAATCCGCCGGCTCAGCAGCGAGCGGGATTAAGGCCTGCCGGTCAGAATCCTGACGTGCCGGCCGCCATTACCGCTGCGTTTCCCGAGGACGAGCCGTTATTCGCGAAGCCGGAAACGGACCAGCAACCGGCAATCCCGGAACCTCAAAACAGAGCAACTCGTGACCGAGCAAAAGGCGCAGCAGCGAACGCTCAAATCGGATCATCGGAGTGGGATCGCGAACAGAAGCGTCTGCGTGAGATGAATGTTGCAGAGGTGTTTGGGGGAGCGGAGGCCGAACATGAACATACGGAAGTCCATGAAGACGGCAACCCGGACGACAAGGTAGTTCCTGTGGCCGAACATTTCGATCAAACTCCACCGTCCTCGGCCGCTGCGGGAACGATGGTGGAAGAAGAGATCGAAGAGGAAGAAGCCGATCTCGTCTCCTACGTCGAAGATCTCGAGGAAGACGCAGTCTTCGAAGAAGAGGAACTGGAAGAGGAAACCCGAACCGCTGGAGACTATCGCGAGCCTGCGGTGCGGGAAATCGCAGCCTCTGGCGAGCTCGCACAAACAGCCAGCGAGAGTAGGGCTGCCGAACCGTTTGTCATCGAAGGCGGGATCGACGAGCACGTCGCGGGCGAATTAGAAGTTGACGAGGCTGTTGCGGAGCAGGAAGAAAAGGAAGCAGCGGAAGCGGAACTGGAAGAAGCCCAGGCGGAAGCCGAAGCGCTTCTCGATGCTGAGGCCCGGGGCGACGGTACGGTGGACGTCCGGGTTGAAGTCCGCGCGCCGGCGGGGACTGCGGCTTACACGCAGCGCGCGCCGCGTCCCGCGTTTGACCGGCGCGGCCAGCGTGGACGTCGTGGCGGGGGTGGGCGTCGCTTTCGCCGTCAGGAACCGCAGAACGTGCCGCTAATCACCGAACTGCTTAAGGAAGGTCAGGAGATCCTGGTTCAGATCGCCAAGGAGCCCATTGGCAAGAAGGGCGCCCGCATTACCAGTCACATCGCTCTGCCCGGCCGCTTCCTGGTCTACATGCCAACCGTGAATCACACCGGCGTGTCGCGGAAGATTGCTTCGGAAGAAGAACGGCAGCGGTTGAAGCGCATCATCATTAGCGAGCGGGAGAACGGACACGGCGGCTTCATCGTGCGCACCGCGGCGCAAGGCGCATCCGAAGAAGAGTTGCGCGCCGACATTCGTTTCTTGAAGAATCTGTGGTCCGAAATCAAAACTCGAGCCGACAACGGCAAAGGGCCGACGCTGATTTATCACGATTTGAACGTCGTCGAGCGCGTGCTGCGCGATCAGGTCACTTCGGACTTCACCGCGATTTGGGTCGACACCGAGCAGGAGTATGAACGCGTCCTGCGCTTCGCCAACCGTTTTCAGCCTGCGCTGGTGCGGCGGGTCAAACTGTACAGCAAGGAAGTCCCGCTATTCGAGCAGTTCGGCTTGAACGACGAGATCAACAAGGCGCTCAAGTCGAAGGTCTGGCTGAAGAGCGGCGGCTACATCGTAATCAATCAAACCGAAGCGCTGGTCGCGATCGATGTGAACACCGGCAAGTACGTGGGCAAGACGGCTCGCCTGGAAGACACGATCGTCAAGACCAACGTCGACGCCATCAAGGAAATCGTGCGCCAGATCCGGCTGCGCGACCTGGGCGGCATCATCATCATCGACTTCATCGATATGGACGAGCGCCGCAACCGGCAGAAAGTCATGCAGGCGCTCGAAGAAGCGCTGCGCGGCGACCGCGCCCCATCGAAAGTTTTGCAGTTTAACGACTTCGGATTAGTCGCCATCACCCGCAAACGGGTGAAGCAGTCGCTCGAACGTACTATCGGATCGCCGTGCCCATATTGCGAGTCGACGGGCTACGTGAAATCGGTGACCACGGTGTGCAACGACATCTACGTCGAAATGCGCAAGATGGCCAAGCATCTCGATCACACGGACGTGATGCTGCGAGTGAATCCGGAAGTCGCCAAGGCGCTCAAAGGCAACAATGGCAGGGCCCTGACCGAGATGGAAGAACTGACCAAGCGGACCGTGATCGTGAAGAGCGATCCGGCGCTGCACCAGGAGCAGTTCGATATTAACTAGAGCGTTCAGCTGTCAGCTTTCAGGAAGACGGGCGAAGCTGCCCGTCTTTTCTTTTTGGCGAATGATTTGCGGGGAAGTTCTGCTCGACTGTCCATTGTGAAATGAGGGATTGGATGAAATGAGTGACTGGAACTCAGCAGCCGCTGGACACAAATCCGAAAGGCCGGGAAAGCGGCGTCATTGAAGAGGAGCTTCTTGACATTCAAGTCGCACTTCACTCTTCGTGGTCGATGGGCTTTCCGTCAGGACCGACTTGCACTTCAGATTTTTTCCCGTCAGTCACGACCTGTGCTTCGTATGCGACAAGCTTGTCGTGCTTGACTATGGACTCGACCTTAAGAAGTTTGCCTTTTCCGGCTTTCGTTTGAAGTCCGTCTTTCACTCCGGCAGGAAGCGAGTCGATTGCGACCTGCTCCTCCACTTCGACGATTGCGCCGGTGGAATCCATCGCAACATCTTTGCTGTGACCGTTGACCATCAACTCAGCTTCGTAATGGATTTGGCCGTCTTCCGTCTCTTCTGAAAAGCCGCGGATGGTTGCTCCCTTACTCTGAGCCACCACTGTTTTCTCAACCGCTGCCGGCAGGTCCGACCGCTTGATTTTCTTTTCCTGTGCTACAGCCATCGCGGCGATCAACAGGGTTGTAAAGGCGACGAGACTGAAAACGCGGAAAATGCTCATGGTTTTTTCCTTTCAGAAAACACTAATAGCTGCAAAGGGGCCTGCCTCGAATAAAATCTACAATCACACAACCAACCTTAATGGAAGCTGAAGATGCCCATCTTTCCTCTGCGTACGCTATTCATCGAGGATTAACAGGTCTGCATATGGCTGAAACATTTCCGCAATACAAGTGCCCGTTGCGGTAGGTGTGACTCGATACGCTGGGAAATGGAAATGCGGACTCAACTCACGCTGGTCGCGCCCAGGCTCTTTTCTGGTGGAACTGCAGCCAGTGTCTTCTCCGCCAAGTGCGAGCCATGCAGTAGTTTTTGGAGCGGGGCGCGGATCTTATCCGCCTCCACTTTGGCTCCGCGCTGTTCGGCCAAAGTCATGACGCGTTCAGCGTTCTGGTTCACGGTGCGGCCGATCTCCAGAAGCACGACCAGCGAGTCCGCGTGCAACTTCCACAAGGATTCCGAATGTTCGGCGCGCTTGAGTTCTTCCAGTTCGGTGGTGATGCGCGCGACCATGGCGACGAGGCGCAACAGCACGCGCGCGACTCCCGCTCGAACGCTTTTCTCCTCCAGATAGTCGGCGCAATAGGCATCCGCTTCGGCGGGCGTGAGCATGAGATTGAAGAAGCGCATGGGGACGACCTGGCGAAATTTCGGGTCGGCCACGCGCACGAAGATGCGAATCGATTCCTCGATGCGATTGAGCTTGCTTTCTTCGCCGGAAATCTGCTGCGGCGTAACTGCTGAGCGCATGGCCTGCACATCGAGCACAGGACGCCGGCTTGGGGAGGAAGATGGCTTGGCTGGCTGATTGACGTTCGCCTTTACAGGTGGACGAACCAGGCGCGGGCTGCGGCGAATGGGCGGGTGCTGGTCCAGAGTCTTCTTAAGTTTGGACACACGCCGGAACTTGTCGAGGGCGGCGCCGTAGTCGATGCGAAGCAGTTCACTCTCCTCTAACGCCGCAACGTGCTCGACGGTGACATCCACGCCGTCCACGTTTCCTAGAATGCTGCCACCCTGCTCCTCCACCACTTCGGCGAAGCTTTTGATTTCAGTGGCCGCCTGATGGAACAGAGCGTCAAACTTCTTGCCAAATGCGGTGTTATAAGGCGCGATGGTGGCCAGAACACAAGGATGGTAGAAGGAAGCGTCGAGGGACTGCTTAAGGTCGCGCACCCGAGGAATAATGCCGGAATCGAGGAGCGCGTTGAGGTCGTTGAAACCTTCGGCTTCTTCCTGCAGTTGATCGAAGCGGCGCAGGATTTGCACGTGCTCCTCGGTCAGTGAAGGCGCGTCTGCATCGGCGAGGATTTCCAGCAGCGCGATTTCGAACGGAGACAGGGGAAGGGAACCATCGAGGCCATAACCGCGGCGCTCCCACTGGCCGGGCACGCGCGGATGACGATAAAGGAAAGTTGTGATCAGATCGGTCTTATCGCGATGGACGTCACTGCTATCTTTGTTGCGAGTAAAATAACGCAGCATCGCCTCGGCGATTTCCGGGTCCGTGTCGGGCGTAAAGGCTCGTCGCAGCATGGCAGGAGTAATTGCCAGTTCGAGCAGACGAAGCCAGCGATGCATAGTGGACAAGGTTTCCAGCACGCTGCCGTCGCTCTGCAGAGAGATTGCCTCGAGCCCGGCCGGGACAGGAACTTCCCCACCGACAGATTCCTGCAAGAGCTTCTCATAGAAGCCCTGCACAGTCGCCAGAATAGCCAACTCCCACTTCGGATCCTCTACCACAGTCGCTCCAAGCGCACGAATCCCTTTGGATTTAGGGGAGGGCCAACCGTTAGTTAAAACCATGCTCGGTCACAGCACAAGCCTGTCTTAAGGTGGGGACACCAACTAGATAAGGGACATCCCCAAAGTAACCTTGCGCTAAGTCCTTGAGAATGAATATCGTTCCCGATTTTCGATTTTCATCGATGAAATCGGCGGCGAATTGTATACTACGCAGGCAGTGAGTATGGTTTTTTGAGGGGATTGAGACTATGGAATGGACGGCACCGCGGTTCGAAGAAGTTGCGTTGAATTGTGAAATCAACTCTTACGCCAGCGCCGCACTGTGATCTTCGGCAAGGATGCGCATAAGAGTCCTGGGCTCGGCCGCAGGAGGTGGCTTTCCGCAGTGGAATTGCAACTGCCGCCACTGTGAGTCGTTACGTGCCGGGACTTTCGCGGGCAAGAGTCGCACCCAGACCCAGGTGGCAATCAGTAACGACGATCGCACCTGGTTCTTGTTAAACACCTCTCCCGATTTGCGGGCGCAGATCGAAGCGACCCCAGCCCTTCACCCACGGAATGCGGGGCGGGATTCTCCCATCTGTGGCGTTCTGCTGACCAGCGGCGATATCGATCAAATTGCGGGATTGTTGTCTCTCCGCGAACTGCAACCCTTCCGCATTTATTGCACACCTTCGATCCGGCGCATTCTGCAGGAGGACAACAGCGTGTTCAGGATGCTGAATCGTGTGCCCGACCAGGTGTCGTGGACGGAGATCAGTTCCGATGGAAGTTTCCCTCTGCTCACGGTCGCAGGGAATGACTCAGGAATCGGTTGCACAGTATTTTCGCTTGGGAGTCGCTATCCAGCGTATGTTTCGCGGGAGCGAACTGCCAGCCTCAAGCCTGAGGAAGCTTTGCTGGGCTTGATCGTGGAATCGTCGTCAGGGGGACGGTTCGCCCATATGCCCGCAGTTCCGGCGGTGGACGATTCGCTGCTGCAGCGTCTGGAAGGTGCCGATCTGCTTCTGTTCGATGGAACTTTTTGGAGCGACGATGAATTGATTCGGGTGCAGGGGAGCGGTTCGACGGCGCGCGAAATGGGACACATCCCTGTATCTGGGGCGGAAGGAAGCTTGCGCAGGCTGGCAGGATTGCGGCGTCCCCGGAAAGTTTTTGTGCACGTCAATAACACCAATCCCATGCTGGATGAATCCGGTCCTGAGTATCGCGAAGTATGCGCTGCGGGCTGGGAGGTGGGGGAGGACGGATGGAGCCTCGATCTGGAGAGCGGAAACCTCAAAAGCTGAACCACAGAGGATACGGAGGACGAGATTGAAACTGGCGACAGAAGGGGTGTGCGATTCTCCTATGCTTTCGGCTGAAGAGTTGAAGGCTCGCCTGCGACAAGTGGGGGAAGAGCGTTACCACCATCGGCATCCTTTCCACCTCATGATGCATGAAGGCCAGTTGAGCCGGGGGCAGTTGCAGGCTTGGGCTCTGAACCGCTATTACTACCAGAGCATCATCCCGATAAAAGATTCGATCATTCTTTCCCGAAGCGACGATCCGAATTTTCGACGCGTGTGGCGGAAGCGTGTGGTCGATCACGATGGTGATGCAACCCAGGAAGGCGGCATTGAGCGCTGGATACGGCTGGCGGAAGCTACTGGGCTTGAGCGCCAACGCGTGCTACGCGCCGAAGAGGTGCTGCCGGCGACGCGGTATGCCGTGGATGCCTACCTCAGTTTGGTCAGGAATCGGAGTTTTCTGGAAGCGGTGGCTTCGTCGCTGACGGAGCTGTTCTCGCGAGACCTGATTGCGCTGCGCATGGATCGTTTGCGGCAGCATTATCCGTGGCTTTCCGGCGGGCTTGACTATTTTACGGCGCGTCTGGACCAGGCTCCGGAAGATGCGCGGTTTGCTCTTCAGTGGGTAACGGAGAACGCCCGGACGCGAGCTGAGCAGGAAATGGCCGTGGCAGCCTTGCGGGCGAAATGCGACATTCTGTGGGCGCAGTTGGACGCACTCTACTTTGCCTATGTGCAGCCGGGATGGCCGCCGCCCGGCGCGTTTCGGATTCAGGAGTCTTGAGCGTGCCTGGTCCTTCTGATTCCAGCCAGCCACGTTTCGCCCCTGGTTGCCGGTGGGACACTGAGGGCGAGGAACGAGTCGTGCTCTTTCCCGAAGGCATGATTCGGGTGCAAGGGACTGGGCAGATCATCCTGGAGCTTTGCGACGGGCAACGCACGGTGGGGGAGATCGTGACGGAGTTATCAGCGACGTTCAGCGGCGCCGATCCGGCAAAGATTCGGGAAGACGTTGGCAGTTTTCTGGAAGCCCTGCTGCGGAAGCGCATCGTCGATTATTAGCCCGACTACTGATGATTCCGAACCCACTAGCGTTGATTGCCGAGATCACGCATCGCTGTCCCTTGCATTGCGTCTATTGCTCGAATCCGCTGCACATGATTGGAGCGAAGGCGGAACTTTCGACCCAGGACTGGGTCCGCGTGTTTCAGGAAGCCCGAGGCTTGGGAATTCTCCATCTCCACTTAACCGGCGGGGAGCCTGCGGCGCGAGCTGATTTGAAGGATCTGGTCGAAGGCGCGCATGCCGCCGGGCTCTATACCAACCTGATCACATCGGGGATTGGCTTGCCCGAAGAGCGACTGGCCACGCTGGTGGATGCAGGGCTCGACCACATTCAACTCAGTTTCCAGGATTCACGAGACGAACCCGCCAACTGGATTGCGGGCACAAAGGCGCATGCGCACAAAGTCGCTCTTTCAGAGGTGATTCGCCGGTTCCGTATCGCGTTCACCATGAACCTAGTTGTACATCGTCAGAATCTCGATCATCTCGAGGAGATGATCGGGTTTGCGGAACAGCTGAAGCCGGATCGCCTGGAAATTGCCCACGCCCAGTATTACGGTTGGGCCCTGAAGAATCGGGACACACTGATGCCTACTCGAGAGCAGCTTGAAAACTGCCTGCTCATTGTGGAAGCAGCGCAAGAGCGGCATTCGGGGCGAATGAGAATTGATTGCGTGGTTCCGGATTATTACGCGCGGTATCCCAAGGCATGCATGGGTGGATGGGGTCGGCGTCTGATCTTGCTTGATCCATCGGGACAGGCGCTTCCTTGCCATGCTGCAGGAGTGATTCCGGGCATGAGCTTTGACAACGTCCGCGAGCATTCTCTGGAATGGATATGGCGAGAGTCCGCGGCCTTCCAGCGCTTTCGCGGAGAGCAATGGATGCCCGAACCGTGTCGAAGCTGCGAGCGCAGGGCTGAGGACTTCGGCGGCTGCCGCTGCCAGGCGTTTCTGCTCACTGGCGATGCCAGCGCAACGGATCCAGTCTGTATACTAGCGCCCAAGCATCACTTGATTGAAAGTGCTCGGGTGATGACAAACGCCGACAGCGGGGAGGTCTCGTGGTCCTACAGGACCAATCCCGAATAAAGTGTCAAAAAGTGTCAATTCGCTCCGGGGCGTAGCTGGAACGCCGCAATTGTCTGGATATTGTAAAAACATTGTCAACAGTTCGTCCCCGATGCTGGTTGGTGACGTAGTGGTAGTAAGCTTGTGCAGTATTGACGCGATGAATTGGCAATTCAGGAGCAGCTATGATGCGAGTAGAGACAACCCGAGATCCGATTTTACAGCGTGCCCCAGGCACCCTGCAGAAAGCGTTACCGTACCTTAGTCTGGGGGCGAACACGATGGAGCGAATTCTGGTCGTAGAAGATGATCATGCCGTACAGAAGGCTCTGAAGCGTTTGTTTGAGACGGAAGGATTCGAAATTGAAATCAGTGGTGACGGCAAGTCGGCGCTGGAAGCCTTCCGCAGGGCCGCGCCAGCTGCGATTGTGCTCGATTTGCGGTTGCCGATTATGTCTGGCCGGGATGTTTGCCGGGAAATCAAACAACAGGCGCCCACGGTTCCTATTATTGTTTTGAGCGCCGCCAGCGATGTTTCGGACAAGGTGCTGCTTTTGGAGCTCGGGGCGGACGATTACGTGACCAAGCCTTTCAGCCCGCGGGAACTGCTGGCTCGGGTGCGGGCCGCATTGCGGCGCACGGTTCGGACGGGAATCGGGGATGTGGTCACCTTCGCTGGAATCTCGGTGGACTTCACCAAGATGGAAGTCAACCGCAACGGGGAGCAGGTCGTGCTCACGGCGCAGGAATTCAAGACGTTGAAGTTCTTGATACAGAATGCGGAGCGGGTGATCTCGCGGGACGAGTTACTGAATGAGGTATGGGGTTACCAGAATTATCCATCCACCCGCACGGTGGACAATCATATTTTGAAGCTTCGGCAGAAGCTGGAGAAAGACCCGACCAATCCGATACATTTCCGGACTGTTCATGGCATGGGTTACAAGTTTGTGCGTTAACTCCCAGGACTGCGAAGTGTTTGGGCTCGGGGAGAGGTGAGCGTGATGAAACTTCGGATGCGGACCAAGTTTCTGCTCTCCATGCTATTGATCTCCGCCGGCCTTACCTGGACCAGCCTGCTGCTGGTGCGTCGCAGCGTTCAAGCGCAGGTCAGGAAGAGCATCTTCGCGGACCTTCATAACTCGGTCAGCACCTACCAGAACTTCCATCGGGAACGCGAGCTTACGCTAACCCACCTTGCTGAGTTACTCGCGGACCTGCCAAACTTGCGGGCTCTCATGACCACTCGGCATGAAGCTACCATCCAGGACGCGTCTACCGATTTGTGGCGGCTCGGGGGCAGCGACCTGTTTGTGCTGGCGGACCGAACCGGCAAAGTGGTTGCCTTGCACACGGCCACGCCGGGTTTTTCGCGGGAGATGGCGCAGCAGTCGCTGAACCGTCCGTTTAATCAAGAAGGTTCAGGTCAGTGGTGGTTCGGCGCTCAGCATCTATACCAGGTCTTTCTCAAGCCAATCTATGCTGGTCCGGCGGCGGCAAATAATTTGCTGGGATTCATGGTAATCGGTTACGAAATTGACGATACGGTGGCCTCGCAGGTGAGCCGCATCGCTGCTAGCCAGGTGGCTTTCTACTACGGCGACACAATCGTGAGGAGCACCCTGGACCCCGCGCACGAAGCTGAGCTTTCGCGGCATCCGGTCGTGCATTCCGCTCTTGGCGTTCCCGAGCCGGAACAGGTGCAACTGGGCGACGAACGTTTCTTGAGCACCTCCTTGGAACTTGCGGCCGACAAGGCCCCTTCGGTTCGTTTGAGCGTACTCAAGTCCTACGATCAGGCCACGGCTTTTCTCGACAGTCTGAATCGCCTGCTGCTGGCCCTGGGACTGACCGCCGTGCTGGGCGGGAGCGCACTGGTGTTTTTCATTTCGCACACCTTCACCCGGCCCCTAGGAAACCTGGTCGCTGGTGTGCGGGCTTTGGGAAGAGGCGATTTCCATTATCACCTGGACGCCCGTGGTGGCGATGAAGTTGCCGAGGTAACCGGGGCGTTCAACCGAATGCGGGACAGCCTGCTGAAAACGCAGCAGGAGTTGATCGATGCGGAGCGACTAGCTACGATCGGGCGAATGGCCAGTTCAGTCTCGCACGACCTGCGGCATTCGCTGGCGGCCATCGTCGCAAATGCCGAATTCCTTTGTGAAAGCCGCCTGTCGACGGATCAACGCGAGGAGCTTTACCAGGAAATTCGGATCGCGGTAAACCAAATGACCGAGCTGATCGATTCTTTGCTCGAGTTCTCGCGAACCCGGGAATCCCTGCGGCGGACGTATGGAAGCGTAAAGGAGTCGGTCGACCGCGTGGTGCAGGCCGTACGTACTCATCCCCGCTTCCACACGGTGCGGATTGCGGTCCGGCAGGAAGGCAATAGCACCGGCTGGTTCGACACCAAAAAGCTGGAGCGCGTGCTTTACAACCTGCTGTTAAACGCATGTGAGGCCAGCGCCGGAGGTGGAGAGGATGGGCGAATCAACGTTGACTTGCGCGAAGTCTCAGGGGGACTGCAGATTCGGGTTTCGGACAATGGTCGTGGCATCCCGGAGTCGATCCGCAGCAAGCTTTTTGAGCCTTTCATCAGCTATGGCAAGGAAAACGGAACTGGCCTGGGGTTAACCGTGGTGCAGAAGATCATCCAGGATCACGGAGGCGACGTCATTGTGGAAAAGACGTCCGAGGAAGGGACGGTTTTCCGCATAACCCTTCCCATCATTTCATCGTCTAATACTGACAGCGGTGGGGAGGGGAAGCCAGAGCTCCCACCGCTCGCCCGAGCAAAAAGGGTGGAGTCGGAGTAAGATTTCCCCGTTCAGGAAGTGCGCGCGCAACTTAATCCTAGACCGTCTCGCAGATTCACGAAATATCGTTCACGGACTTCCACAGTTTTTTGGGGAGGGCGACTTGTGAAGCATGGGAATGGTTTGCCTGATTGGATGCGGAAACCTGGCTTATCCGGGTTGCTTCTGCTGCTGGGCACTGTCTTCGGGTGGTCACAAGAGTCAAGCCCGGCCGTGCCCTCGTCCCAGAGCGATTCGACATCGGCCGCGATTCACGAACTTCAACAACAAGTCAACGAACTACGCTCGGCGATGGCAGAAATGCGCTCGGAAACTGAGCAATACCGCGCCGAGAATGCAGCACTGCGCCATGAGTTGCAGACCGTGCGCAGCCCGTCAGCAGCGACAGTCGTACCACCGGCAAGGGACTCGTACCAATTGACGCCGTCGGCCAATGCTGATCCCCCGCGCCCTCAACCCTCCCCGCCGAGAGCAAACCGGACGGGGTCGCTGGAAGAACGTGTGGCCTCGCTCGAAGAGTCGTCGCAACTGGTGAATAGTAAGGTCGACGATCAATATCAGACCAAGGTCGAGAGCGCGTCCAAGTATCGCGTCCGGCTCTCCGGCCTCGTGCTCTTGAACCTTTTTAACAGTCACGGGCAGACCGACAACCAGGATTTCCCGAGCTTCGTGAGCGGGCCGAGCACAGGTACAGGAAATTTCGGCGCGACCATGCGGCAGTCCGAAATTGGCCTGGAAGTGTTCGGGCCCACCTTGGCGGGTGCGAAGACATCCGGAAGCTTGCAAGCCGACTTTGCCGGCGGATTTCCCAGTACCTGGAACGGACTCAACTCAGGCATTTTCCGGTTGCGTACTGCCAGCATGCGGATCGATTGGAGAAACACTTCGGTCGTCGTGGGGCAGGATAACGCATTCTTTTCGCCACTTTCCCCAACCTCGTTCGCGTCTCTTGCAGTCCCCGCGCTTAATTATGCGGGGAACCTGTGGGCATGGACTCCGCAGGTGCGGGTGGAGCATCGATTCGAGATTTCCGGGGACCAGAACATCATGATCCAAGGTGGAATTCTCGATAATCTCACTGGAGAGTTCCCCGCAGACCCGTACTTTCGCATGCCTGGTGCTGGGGAACTCACGCGTCAGCCCGCTTATGCGATCCGGACGGCATGGACGCGCACTGTATTTGGCCAGCCTCTGAGCTTCGGTGCGGCCGGCTATTACAGCCGCCAGGATTGGTCCTACAACCACTACGTCGACGGTTGGGCGGGCATGGCTGACTGGGAGATTCCGCTAGCCCCGCGCGTGATTTTCACAGGTGAGTTCTATCGTGGGCGGGCGATTGGTGGGATTGGCGGCGGCATTAGCCAGAGTGTGGTATATGACGGCGATCCTACGAATCCTGCCACCCCAGTGCGTGGCCTCGATACGATCGGCGGCTGGTCGCAGTTAAAATTCGAGGCCACCAATACGCTGGAGCTTAACGCGGCTGTCGGACTCGACAATCCGACGACTGCGGAAGTGCGCGCCGCTGGTAATCCGCTATTAGTTCAAAACCGCGGGGCTCTGGTGAACTTTGTATTTCGTCCGCGTTCGAGCCTGTTATTTTCCGCGGAATACCGGCACTTACGATCATTTCAACTCAACGATGTTAGCAATAGCGCCGACCAGTTCAATTTGATCATGGGAATTTTGTTTTGATCATGAAAACAGCAATCATCTACTGCCTCTGCGTGCTGATAGTTTGCGGCGGTTTGGCCTGTGGGCAGGAAGTTACAGTAACCGCAGATGTAGCGTTAATGAACAGCGGGAAAAAGAGCAAGGCACGTGGAGCGGGCAACGTAGTGCTCTGGCTTGCTCCGGCGGGGAGCGCGCCGCTTTCGAGTTTGCCCACCCCTCAAGACTCCAATCGGCCGCGTCTGGTTCAGAGGAACAAGAGTTTCGAGCCCCACGTCTTGGTAGTGCCGGTGGGTTCATCGGTGGAGTTTCCCAACCGGGATCCATTTTTTCACAACGTATTTTCGCTTTTTGAGGGCAAACGCTTTGATCTCGGACTATACGAGGCCGGGAGCACGCGCAATGTTGTTTTTGACAAGCCCGGCATTTCTTACATCTTCTGCAACATCCATTCCGAAATGAGCGCGGTAGTAATTGCGGTGAGCAGCCCTTACTACGCGATTTCAGACGCGCGCGGCCGAGTGACCATTCCCCACGTGCCCCCTGGCCGCTATACGCTCCGGATCTGGTACGAAGAGACGCTGCCTGAGGAATTGAACAACTTGACTCGGGAGGTCACCATTTCCGAGGATGCCTCCAGTCTGGGAGCCATGCGTCTACCAGCCACGAGTATGCCGCAGGGCCACCAAAACATGTACGGGCGCGATTACCCGCCGCCACTTCCGGATAGTCCGAGCTACGAACGACACTGAGCGCTAAACAGGGCCATTTCTCAGCCGCGCAACGACGTAACGCCTCGCCAGCGACCGTATCCCACTCCAAGTAACAAGAAAATGACAATTTCGTGATGCTGCTTTGACAATTGCCATTTCGCCCTGCATTAGGATGTTGCAAACGCGAACGGGTGATCCGCTGCTGGCCCGTTCCCGGCAGGAGGTCCCGGGACCTCCAATATTATTTTCCTAGGTAACCTGAGCGAGACCGGTCGATAGCCCCTCGGGGGTAGTTTTGTTTTCTTCGCCCCTCCTATTTCTGTGGTTGTTCTCTCTGCAGAAATTCCCAGTCATTTTTCGACACGGCCCGAACGCAGCCGCAGGAGTGTTTGAATGCAGGGGTACGACCGTTGGTCATGGATGTCTCACGTGGGGTAAACGAAGCAGCGTCCGACGCAGGAAGAATAAAGTTGAATTTCGAACAGTTATTGGGTACAGTGCCATGACTTGAGGTCAAACTATGAGTGGGATCAGCAGCAGCCTTATCTCTCCACCTCGATATCGAAACCTGCCTCCGCGGCCCCGCTCCGAAGACAAGCGAGCAAAGATTATCGATGCGGCCATGCGCCATTTTGCCGAGCAGGGCTACCACGCGGCACGGGTGGGGGATATTGCCGCGGGCCTGGGCATCGCCAAGGGCTCGATTTTCCAGCACTTCGGCAGCAAGGATGGCTTGTTTTTCGAGGCCTACAAGAAAGCGGTTTATTCGTTTTCTCCTTATTTGAAAGTACCCGCCGATGTCCGGGAACTCGGTTTCTTCGGAGTGCTGCACTACTGGCTGGTGCGGACCGAGCACATGCTGCGCGAAGACTGGATTCCCTACCGCGTCTATCTGCTAGGGCAGTACGGAACGGACCTGGCCTTAAGACGAGAAATTAACCGCTTTCTGATCGCCGAAGATCCCTACGGACGGGTGGACTTCGTGCGCTTCGGCCTCGAACGCGGCGAGCTGCGCCGAGACCTTGATGTTGAGATGGTCGTTTCCATTCTCGATTGGGTTGCAGAAAGATTCCAGGACGCTCTGCTCATCGAGGAACTCGATCCTGGACTGTTTCGGCGCCAGGGCGATCCGGCGGAGAAGAAAGAGGCACGAATCACGCAGTTTTTGGATGTGTTGAGAAGAGCAATCGGTACCTAGCCACAGAAATGAAATTCAGCCTCTGATCGCGAGAGCTAGTTCGCTCGCGACAGCCGGTGAGACGCCGGTGCTACGGGGACGCCCGATGATCACATCAAAGTTGATGGAAAACATTCTCGCGACATACGACGTTAATGCGCCGCTTGCGGAAGCCTCGACCATCCCCGCGCCTTGGTACGTGGATTCCCGCATTGCACAGCTCGAAACCAGGGCAGTCTTGAGCAAGACCTGGCAGATGGTCGGACGCGTGGAGCAGGTGGAGGGGCCGGGACAGTTCGTAACGGCGAATGTGGCGGGAGAGCCTGTCGTCGTGGTGCGCGGCAATGATCGCGTATTGCGCGGGTTCTACAACGTGTGCCGCCACCATGCGGCCGCCGTGGTTACCGAACCTTGTGGGCAGGCCTCGATCTTGCATTGCCCTTATCACGGCTGGAATTATGGACTGGACGGTTCGCTGAAAGGGATGCCCGAGTTCGACGGGGTGAAGAACTTCGACCGCCAACAGAATGGTCTAGCGCCGGTAAAGGCCGAGACATGGGAAAAATTCGTGTTCGTGAATCTCGATCCAGAAGCGGTGCCGCTGCGAGATTTTCTTGGCGGGTTAGTGAAGCGAATGGCGCCGCTAAGCGTGAGCAAGCTGCATTACTTCGATAACCGCGTTTATGACATTGACTGCAACTGGAAGGTGTTTGTCGACAATTATCTCGATGGCGGATATCACGTGCCCCATCTGCACAAGGGCCTGAACTCGGTGCTCGATTACAAGGAGTACACCATCGAGAACGAGGACCGGTATTGTCTCCAGTCGAGCCCGATGGTGGCTTCGAGTGAGGACGCGGCGACGGGAGCAACCCGCAAAGGCGATCGCGCCTGGTATTTCTGGCAGTATCCCAATCTGATGATCAATTGCTATGAAGGCTACATGGATACGAATCTGGTGCTGCCCGTGGACGTCGATCACTGCCGCGTGATTTTCGACTTCTATTTTGCCGACGTGAGCGAGGCGCATCGCGACTATAACCAGCAGAGTGTTGCGGTGGGGGCTGGAGTTCAGGAGGAAGACTTGGGAATCTGCGAGGCCGTGCAGCGTGGATTGAAATCTCGCGCATACGGCGCGGGAAGACTTTCAGTACGGCGCGAGGCCGGTGAGCATCTATTCCATCGGCTGCTGGCGGCGGATCTGAAGGCCGGACTGAGAGAGACGGCGGCAGCAGCGGATTAAACTCGATAAAGACGCCGCAAGCAACATCTCGACGCTGCTGAAAAGCTTGATTCGTATCAGGATATGGCTTCAGCCATATCGCAAGTGCACTCAAAATCAATCCGGCTTCAGCCGTTGCTTTTTCTGAAGTTCGGGGTTGTGCCCTACATCAGGGAGGGAGACGTTGCAAGCAACGTCTCTACTGGTGGTCGCGCGGAATCGTCTCCTGCCAGGTCTTGGTTTTGATCATCTCGCCATCCTTCGACAACTCTCGGGTGTACTTGTAATAGAAGTTCTTCTGATCAGTGGTAACTGACAAGTGCCCCTGCCAAGTCAGCACGCGGTCCTTCAACTCAAAAACACTTTTCGCGTCGCCTTGAACGGCACTGATCTCAGGGTGCATGTCATCGGCTTCGTAGGTCAGGCTCTCGTAGTCAGTCTCTTTACCCCAAGGATAATTAGTCTCTGACTTTCCATGCCAATGGATTGTGGTTTTGTGATTGATTTCATCGCGGGTTGTCGTCCACTCGCCCGGTAAGAGTTCGCCAGCGGTATGGATGTCGGTTCGTTCCTCGGACAGTTGCGGCGGCTGGAAAGCTGGAGGAGCAGCACCATGCAGCGGCACGACGGGAAGCACCAATCGCGATCCATCGCTTCCGCCAAGTTCCAGCGATGTGGTCATCGGGTACGGAGTCGGCAGAACCATTGGCCAGAGCGCGTTCGAAATTGCGACGCGGATGCGATGGCCCTTGGGGAAAACCCACGAAGTCAGGTGCATTTCAATATCGAGTGGATACACCCTGCCGGGTTCGAGATCGCGCGGCTGGCTCATCGATTCGCGTTGCGCGCCATTCAATCCTGCACCGGTAATTTGCGTGACGGTGCCGTCCGGAGCCACATCGGAGAGCCTGGCGAACCAATCCGCCAAAGGCGCAGTGGCAGAGGCCCACAGGAGTGCGTGCGGTCGGCCAAGGATTGCCAACTCGTCTTGTAACGGCGCCGAATCATAGACGAGGCTGAAGGCGTCCACCGGACGCGGATCAACCAGCAAATCACCCCACCAGAAACCCGCTTCCACTCCGATTGACGGAATGTACTTGAGCTGATGAACGTCTTTTGCGGCGACCGCATTCGCGAGCGCGTGATTGGGGTGCAGAAATAGTTTTGTCGGCGTGAGATCACGCGGTGGCCAACTTTCTTCGCGGCGCCATTCACCGGGCACGGCTTGCAGAGTCGGATCGGGGGGATGCCAGTGCTGCATGTAAATCACCAGCTTTGGATCTTGCGACACACCGGTGTCGCGGCCTTTAAGCCAATAATCCCACCAACGCACCGCTTCATCGCGCCACTCGATACGCGGGCCAAAGTCGGCGTCGTGCGGAAAGCTGTGGTTCCACGGTCCGACGATCGCGTTGATCGGCGCCTTGGTTTGTTCGAGCATGGCCGGAATGCTGTCGCGATAACCATCCTGCAAACCGCCAATCAGGAAGCTGGGAATCGTAATCTCGCTCAGCGGACGGACCGGACTGCGCCAGAACGGGCCGTCGAGTTGATGTTCGAGGTAGAGCAGCGACCAGGGCGCGGCTTCGAAGCGTGGGCCTAGAACTTTTTCGTCAAGTGTGTAGTCGGGTGCGCCCGTCATCCCCGGAGCCATGTCCATATTCAGTTCGAACTCATCGATGTGGACCATGCCATCGATGTAGTGAATGTCATCGTGAAACAATTCCGCGGTCGCATCCACGGCGAGAATCGCTTTTAGCTCCGGAGGATGAAGCATCGCCATCTGCAGCGAATTGAATCCGCTCCAGGAAATACCCATCATCCCGACATTGCCGTTCGACCAAGCCTGTCGAGCCAGCCAGGAAATTACCTGCAAGCCGTCGGCCCGCTCCTGCTCGGAATACTCGCGGTCGGTGGGAGATCCCTCGCTTGTACCGAAACCGCGAATATCCACGCGAGCGCAGACGTAACCGCGGCGCGCGAAGTAGGTGTAGATTCCGTAGTCGCGCGCCGCCATGGCGTCATCTTTTCGGTAGGGCTGGTACTCGAGGATGGCGGGGAATTTCTCGCCTGGTTTAGCGCGGTCCGGCATGTACAACGTGGCGGAGAGACGCACGCCATCCTTCATCGGGATCCAGGCGTTTTCCGTGCGGACCCCGTAGGCGGCTGCTGAGGGGGCCTCAGCGGCGAAACCGGGCAGAGCGAAGGCGGCAGCGAGCAGTAGTGCAAACGCAATCCGTTGGATCATGTTTTGATCACGCGGTCCCAAAAGGACTTTCCAACGATGGACTCTGTGCGGTAAATAACTCCGCACCGTTTTCCGTGATGTGCATGTCGTCCTCCAGGCGAATGCCGAACTCGCCGCGAATGTAGATTCCTGGCTCATCACTGAAGGTCATGTTCGCCGCCATCGTCGTAGTGTTGCCTCGCACCAGGTAAGGCCACTCGTGGCCGTCCATGCCGATGCCGTGCCCCACACGATGAGTGAAATATTTGTAGTCCGGTCCATATCCGGCGTCGGTAATTGCTTTTCGCGCTGCCGGTATCGACAGTCTGGCACTCCAGTCCCGGACGCGCCGTCTTCAACGCTGCAGTTTGCGCTTGGTGCACGATGTCGAACACTTTTTTCATCTTGTCGGATGCCTTGCCTAAGACGAACGTGCGCGTGATGTCAGATTTGTAGCCTTCGACGGTACAGCCGTCGTCCACCATCACGATCGTGTTTTCACGAATCACTTGGGGCGTTGCGGAACCGTGCGGGAGCGCAGAATATTCCCCGACTTGCACGCTGGCTTCAGCGGGGAAACCCAACTCGGCGTAAGCCGCGGCGATCAGATCCTCAAGTTCAGTCTGCGTCATGCCTTCTCTTAATGCGCGGTAAGCGGCTTCGTAGGCAGTCAGCGTAACTTTGTTCGCAAGCCGCATCAACTCGATTTCATGATTGCTCTTCACCATGCGACAACCGGCGGTTACTGGCGTGCCACTGACGATGTTCACTTGCGGCGCGGCCGGGGCAATTCCATTGCTGAAAAGGAAACGCACCGTTTCTTCCATGCCCAACGTGCCCGCGGAAATACCGCGGTCCTTTAGGCCTTGTGCCAAGCGCTGATACGGATTGTCATCTTCCTGCCAGATGCGCACATCCGCCGGTTCACCCTCCGGAGCCCTCGCGATCTGCTCACGCGCGCGCCCTTCCTCGAAGGCCGGGCAGACGTAGAACGCCGCGCCTCTGGCGGGCAGCACCATCGCGAACAGCCGCTCGCCTCCCCACCAGCGAATGCCGGTGAAATAGTTGAGGGAAGTTCCTTCCATCAGCAGCAGGGCATCCATGCGATTGGCTTCCATCAGACGGCGTGCCTTCTGCTGACGCTCACGCCGTTCCTCCAGCGTGATGGGTTTCGCTTGCTCCTTCATCGACTTCAAACCGGCGATGGATGGCGGCAGCGGGGAATGCGTTTCTTCAGCATCGGCTCGCGCCAGGGTACTTGCGCCTAGCACGGCGCCAGACATCGTGCCCAGTTGCACAAAACGGCGTCTGGAAATCATGCGGCCTCCAGGAAAATCTGGTAAGCCGGACATTATAGTGGTTTGCTTCGGTTTTCCGCGTCGGCCGCAATAGGAAGCGGAGAGCTCTCGCTCCCCGCACAGTTGGCTGGCAAAGCCGTGTCTTGGCCGGATGCAGCGGACCAACGCGCACTTCCGTCCTAGAATGGTAACGTGGAGGCCAGATTCCAATGTGCCGGATGCGGCGAGTCCAACCAAACGACGGTGGATGAGTCGGCTGGCCGCCGCCAGTCCTATATAGAAGATTGCCAGGTCTGTTGCAAACCGAACCTGCTTCGCGTCGAGTACCACCCGGGCGAGCGGGAATTTGTGATTACGGCGGAATTGGAATAGCGTATTGCGGGAAGAGCATCTGCGGTTGAGTCGCGCAGTTGACTCGGGAAGAAAGGACGAACGCAATGGGCATCAGCTACAGTGCACCCGGCCGCATGGTCGCCCACAGCATGGTGACCACGCAATTCGAGCTGGATGGATTTCGCGTGGTTCGCAGTCTAGGAGTGGTGCGCGGCATCGTGGTTCGCTCGCGCTCCATCTTCGGCACAATCGGAGCAGGATTGCAAACCATCCTGGGCGGTAATATCACGCTGCTGACCAATCTCTGCGAAAAGACTCGCGCCGACGCCTTTGACCTGATGCTGCAACACGCCGCCGAACTGGGCGGAAACGCCGTCGTAGGCGCTCGCTACGACGCCACGGAGATCATGCAAGGCGTCACCGAAGTGCTGGCTTATGGGACAGCGGTGGTTGTCGAGCCAATGAAATAGCCGGGCGAGTCGCCCGCCGCCACACGTCTCCCGCCTCCACACATGCTCTCTGTCTCAATCCTTGTAGAGCCATCCTGCGACCAGCGTGGCCAGAATTGAGCCTACCCACAGATCCAGCATCCAGCCCAGGGGGAACATGCGATCCACTGGCGACCAACAGGCTTGTGCGAAGTTCCCCGGGAAGCCCGCGGCGAATCCTACGAGGAATCCAATCTTCAGCGCAGTCCCCGGACCTGCGCCGAGAGTCTGGCGTGCCCAGGCGTACAAATGCGCCACAATGATGGCCAGCACGAACAGGATCACAATCCACTGGCCCAAAAAGAAGGGGTAGCGCGACTCCTTCAGAAACAGGCCGGCATTCTGCGCCACTACGTAGCGTGCATCCCCAATAATGAAATGCCCGACCAGGAAACTCCAGATCAACCAGACCACGCCTCCAGCTAAGCCTCCGAGAAATACACGGCCCCGATTCACAGCCATGGACCACCTCTAACAGTGAGATTTAAAACAGGAGTCGAAAACGACGCGGGGAGTGTACCACCAAAGGGCCGTAGAGTTGTGAAACCCGTTAGAGATGCGCCTAGCTGGAAGGGCTTAGCCGCAGCAACTTTCCAACGCCTTTGGCCGGTCCTCGAAGGTCCGGGGAGGATTTCCACAGGAGTTTTTAGCCTAAGCTCATTCACGACTAGAGTTTATGGGCGAAGAATTATCGAAGGAATCCAAGGTCAAAACCCCATCCCTTGGGGTCACCTCGTCAGTTAGCCACAATTTATCGCGCTTTCTCTTGAGCGGCTCTTGCCTCTATCCATACCTAAAACTTTCTTATTGACAACAAACAGTTTAGGCGTAGGATGTGGGTGAAAGTGGTATAAAGTGGTCGTAGCAGTAGAGGTCGTGGGCAAGACTGGAAAACTGAGAGGCGCCAGTGGAACTTGAAGCTGACACCCCCAAAAACAGCCCTAACGAACCGCAATCGACCAGCATTTTGACCGCTTTTACCTCCCTCATAGCTGTGGCAGTCGTTGCTCACAGACTTTCCGCCCCGGCAAAGGGCCGAACACATGTTTCGCGGCAATCACCCAACCCGCGTCGACGAAAAGGGACGGCTCAAGGTCCCCTCGGAATTCAAGCGCGTGATCGACGAGAAGTACGGCACCCAATTTTACATCACCAGCTTGGATGGCAAGGTTGCTCAAGTGTATCCCTTCGAGGAATGGGAACGAATCGAGCAGAAGTTAGCAGCCCTCTCCACCTTCAATCCTACGAAGAAGAAGTTCTTGAGCCGGGTGAACTACTGGGGGCAGGTGGTCGAGATGGACGGCCAGGGCCGGCTGCTAATGCCGCAACTGCTGCGCGATGCGGCGCAGATCACGGGCGACGTGGCAGTGACGGGGAACCTGACGTACTTGGAAGTTCGCAACCTCGAAGCGTACCGCAAAGAAATCGAGGAGCAAGAGTTCACGCCTGAGGATGAGAAGACGCTCGACGAGCTGGGCATCTAGTGGCGGAGGGTTTACAAGACACCCCCGAGCGGGGTGGACGTGGCGTTCATGCGAAGGATGGCCACGTTCCGGTTCTTTTAAAAGAAGCGATCGACTTTTTAGCTATCAAGCGCGGCGGGACGTATATCGACGCTACGGTTGGCCTGGGCGGGCACAGTTACGAAATCGCAAAACGCCTCGGCGCACCGGGTCATTTGATTGGGCTCGATAAGGATCCTGCGGCGTTGGACATCGCGCGAGAGAAGTTGCAAGGTGCCGACTGGCCGCTGATCACGTTGCTTCATCGATCGTTCGCAGAACTTGCCAACGACCAACGACGAGCGACCATCGACGGGATTTTGGCCGACATAGGCGTAAGCAGCTTGCAACTGAACGACGCAGCGCGAGGCTTTAGTTTTCAGGCGGAAGGACCGCTCGACATGCGAATGGATCCGCAAGCCGAGCGAACCGCCGAACAAGTGGTAAACCAGGTCGACGAGGTCACACTCGCCGATCTGATTTACGAATTCGGTGAGGAAAGGAGGTCGCGGAGAATCGCCAGAGCCATTGTCCGGTCGCGGCCAATTCGATCGACTGCGGAACTTGCAGCCGTCGTATCGGCCGCGGCCCGGCCAATGAATCAGGCAGAAAGAAGGATTCATCCCGCGACAAGAACTTTCCAAGCACTCCGAATCTTCGTAAACAACGAACTGAAAGACTTGCAGGCGCTGCTCGATGCGGCCCCGCAGGTGCTCAAACCGGGCGGACGCTTGGTGATCATCAGCTTCCACTCGCTGGAGGACCGCATCGTAAAAGATGCTCTCCGCGACGGAGTGAAGCAGGGTCATTACGAGTTGCTGACCAAGAAGCCGGTAACCGCCGGAGAAGAAGAGATTGATCGCAATCCGCGGTCGCGCAGCGCAAAATTGCGCGCGGCGGAAAGAGTTTAAGAGAAAGACCAACGTAAAACGGAGGCTGGTTATGTACACGGGCACATTGATTGATGAACTGATTTCAACCGTCGAGCGCGCGGAGAAGCACGCTCACAAAACGGCCGATTCTCAGGAAACGAAACTCACGCATTGGTACGCAGCAACCGAGCGCGAACGAGTGTTCGATTCGCAATTACTTGGGGTGGCGTAAATGGCCGCAGCAGTCATCACCGTACAAGGCGCACTACAAAACGCGGTTCGAAGCAGCCGGCGCAAGCCGTGCTGGAACGGCACGCCGGAGATCTACTTCGCCAAGCCGGTCGACAATTCGCGCCTGGTAAAACTCGAAGACCCTCGGCGCAGCCGCGAGATGAGACAGTTCGGCTTCGCTCTGGGCTGCCTTTTCCTGCTGGTCATGACTTACACGTGGCAGCACTTCAAGGCCATCGAGTACGGCTACAAGATCGAATTCATGAAGAGTGAGCGCAACGGACTTTCGGAGTTGAATCGCACGCTCCGGCTGGAAGAAGCGTCGCTGCGCTCTCCGGATCGCATCGATCGGCTGGCGCGGCAGTATGGAATGCAACCGCCCCAGGCCGGCCAGGTGATCCGCATGGATTCCGTTCCGCTGGATGCCAGCACGCCGGTCATGGCTAGCGCTGCGATATCTGTAGTCTCGTTGCCGTGAGCTCGTGGAGGACGGGCGTCCTCGGCCGTCCAGCAAAAAATTGGCCGCAGATCTATGCGGATGAACACGGATTTAAGCAAGAAATAAAAAAGAAAATCCGTGACTATCGGTGCAAATCCGTGGCCGGAGTTCTGGCGGCTTCCCTAACTTGGCGGGCCGCCATGTTTGTCTAGAGGGCGCGATCCGTGGCTGCCAACACACCCCGCAACAGCACCAATACCAGGCTCTACTTGCTGGCCGCAGTTCTCGTCTTATGGTGCGGCGGAATTTGCCTGCGCCTGGTCTACCTGCAAATCTTCCGCTACGGCAGCTTCGAGAAGCGGGCCATCCATGAGCGCGAGCGTACGGAGGAGGTGTCGGCCAGGCGTGGCATCATCTACGACCGCACAGGGCGCGAATTGGCGATGTCAATCTCGGTTGATTCCGCTTTCGCAGTGCCCACGGAAATTCCCGATCTTGCCGGGACCATCTCGCTGATTTCGAGGATCACCAAAACCGATCCTCGCGAAACCCTGGCCAAGTGCAAAGCTGCTCGGACGTTTTGCTGGGTCGCGCGCAAGGCGGACGCGGAGACTGCCGATCGCATCCGCGCGCTCAATTTGCGCGGAATCTATTTCCAAAAAGAATCCAGACGTTTTTATCCCAAGCGCGAGCTGGCGGCCCAAGTACTGGGTTACGTGGGCATGGATGACGAAGGCTTGAGTGGGATTGAGCGCCAGTATGACGAGAAACTGCGTGGCAAACCCGGACGCATGCTGATCTCAGTCGACGCTCACCGCAAATGGTTCGGCAGTGTGGAGAAGCAGCCGGAGCCGGGCGCGAACGTCGTACTGACAATCGATCAGCAGCTCCAGTACATCGCCGAACGCGAACTAGCAACTGCGATGGAGCAGACCCACGCCGTGACCGGTACCATCATCGTGCAAAATCCGCACACCGGAGAAATCCTGGCGCTGGCCAACCAGCCCACATTCAACCCGAACCGGACGCGCGAAATTACGCCGGAGCGGCTAAAAAACCACGCCGTCAGCGACGTTTACGAGCCCGGCTCGACCTTCAAAGTGGTGACCATCTCCGCGGCGCTGGAAGAAAAGTTAACCCGTCCTGATGAAGTCTTTGATTGCCAGATGGGATCGATCGTCATCAATGGCATGCGCATTCGCGATAGCAGGCCGCACGGGCTGCTGCCAGTCTGGGGCATTCTTGCGGAGTCGAGCGACGTGGGTGCCATCAAGATCGCGCTGCGCCTGGGCGAAGACCGGTTTTACAAATACATTCGAGCGTTTGGCTTTGGGCAGCAGACGGGAATTGAGCTGCCCGGCGAGACCCGCGGTTTGACTAAGCCGGTGAACCGGTGGTCGAAAGTTTCGATTGGTGCTATCTCCATGGGACAGGAGATCGGTATTACGCCCCTTCAGTTATCGTCCTTGGTTTCTACGATTGCCAACGACGGCGTTTCGGTGCCCCCCCGTATTGTTGCGGCCATGACCGATCCGCAACCCACCCCGCAGACCGTCGCCTTTCATCCCGCCGATGGGCGGCGTGTTATTTCATCGATGACAGCAGCGGAGATGAAGCAGATGATGCAAAAGGTTGTGCTCGAAGGCACAGGAAAAAAAGCAATCCTCGAAGGATATTCTTCCGCAGGCAAGACGGGGACCGCACAGAAAGTGGACCCCGCAACCCGCGCGTATTCGCGGACGAAGTACGTGGCTTCGTTCGCTGGATTTGCGCCATTGAACGACCCCGCGATCGTGGTCGCGGTGATCCTGGATTCTGCCGTTGGCCTGCATCAGGGCGGACAGGTTTCAGCGCCCGTGTTTCAGCGAGTCGCGCAACAAGTGTTGGAATACCTGCACGCTCCCCATGATGTCGAGCTGCCCCGAAGCCGGCAGATGCTGCTGGCTTCGCGTCAGGTGAAAGCGCAGGAACTCGCAGAAGGTTCACCCGACCATTTGGGCGAGGCGTTGGATATCGCCGAGGCTCCAAACCCGATTCCAGTCCCGACGCCGGCGAATACCCTTGCCAATGCGATGCCAGAATCCAGTGGAGGCGCCATAGTTCCGGCGGCGCTGCGCCAGCGTGAAACGGTGGCCGCGGTGGCTACAGAATCAAAGCTAACTCCGGCAGCAGCGAACTCGCAGGCAGCCGCGACAGTTGCTCCCGGACGTCTTCCCTCCAGCGGCACCGTTGTGTTGGACGTGGAGCAAGGTGGAATTGTGGTCCCGTCTTTCGCGGGCAGGAGCGTGCGCGGCGCGATCGAATTGGCCGAGGATAGCGGCCTGGACCTGGATGCAGTGGGCAGCGGACTGGCCCGGGCGCAGTCCCCTCTGGCGGGATCGCATGTCGCGACGGGATCGCGGGTGACGGTGAAATTCGGCCGCTGAAACCGTCACGTAGGCCCGGACGCCCTCGCCCGGGCGGGCAGGCGAGGATACCTGCCCCCTACGCTCAGGACATTGAATTGGAGTAAGCTCAGAATAGAATCCCCATGAATTTCCTCCAGCTTCTGCACGGCGCGGAAATCCTCGTCCAGAGCGGTAATCCGAGTGTTAGCGGGCTGGAATACGACTCGCGGCGGGTAAAGCCGGGCGATGCGTTCATCGCCATGCGGGGCGAGGCCAGCGACGGAAACAAATTCATCGACAAAGCCATCGCACAGGGTGCGGTGGCAATCGTCAGCGACTCCGCGAGCGAGGTGCCCCGCGAAGGAGTGGCCTGGGCCAAAGTGTCGCACGGACGCCGGGCTCTGGCTCGACTGAGCGCCAACTTTTATAAGCACCCCGCCGAGCGGCTAGCGATCGTGGGCATCACCGGAACCAACGGGAAAAGCACAACTGCATTCCTGCTGGAAGCAATCCTCTCCGCAGCCAGTCGCAAGAGCGCGCTGATAGGGACGATCGAATATCATGTGGCTGGAAAAGTCCTCCCCGCCCCGCATACGACGCCTGAAGCGCTCGATTTGAATCGAATCCTGGCGGAAGCTCTGGGCAATGGCGCGACGGAGGCAGTCATGGAAGTTTCCTCCCACGCGCTGGCTCAGCAGCGCGTCTACGGGATTCCATTCGACGTGGCCGTGTTCACCAATCTGACTCGAGACCACCTCGATTATCATCACACTATGGAAGAGTATTTCGCCTCGAAGCAAGTGCTGTTCGAGGGCTGCGGCACTGATCCGCCGCGCGTCGCCGTGCTCAATGCTGAGGACGAGTACGGGCAGAAGCTGGCAAAGGTCAGCAAGAAACGTGGTTCTGATGTTTTGACTTTCGGTTTGACGAGCGGCGACCTGCACGCCGATAAAGTCGATATCACGCCGCGAGGCACGCGCTTTGACCTGGTCACGCCGGAAGAAGTGGTGCCAATCTTTTCTCCGCTAATTGGCAAAGTAAACGTATACAACGTCCTCGCTGCGGCGGGTGCCGCCTACGCGCGCGCTTGCAAGCCGGATACAATCGCCAGGGGAATCGCTAGTCTCTCCCGCGTACCAGGTCGTTTCGAGCGCGTGGATTGCAAGCAGCCGTTCACGGTAGTCGTGGATTACGCCCACACCGACGACGCACTTCGCAACTTGACCTCGCTGGCGCGAGAGTTCGTCCAACAGGCAAGACAGAAGGGGCGCGTAATCACTGTCTTTGGCTGCGGCGGTGATCGTGACCGGGCGAAACGTCCTCTGATGGGGGAAGCCGCCGGTCGAGGCAGCGATTTCGTGGTGCTGACCTCAGACAATCCGCGCAGCGAGGATCCGCTGGCGATTATCAACGACGCCATGGTCGGCTTGCAGCGCTCCGCCACGAAATACAAAGTGGAAGCGGACCGGAAAACGGCAATCGCTCTGGCCATTCGCGAGGCTAGACCGGGAGACATTGTTCTGATTGCTGGCAAGGGGCACGAGAAAGTGCAGATCACCCGCGAAGGATCCATTCCATTCGACGACGTGGAAGCAGCCCAACAGATTTTGGGCGACGCGGGCTACAACTGTGAAGCCGTAAACATTGCGGCAGGAAAGAACTCATGAAGCTGCCGCTTTCTCGCGTTGCCGAATTTCTTTCTGCTGCTGGCGAGTTTGACCACAAAGAGGTGGCGCAAGGATATTCCATCGACTCCCGCACCATTCAGCCGGGTGAGCTTTTCTTTGCGGTCAAGGGCGAACGCATGGATGGCCACGACTTCGTGAGTCAGGCGCTGGAAAAAGGCGCAACGGCTGCGGTCATCCGTAAAGACCAGTTCGCTCGCTACACCGTTAAGATCCGGCTGATAACAGTGGACGACACTCTGGCGGCGTTGCAGACCCTGGCTAGTGCGGTTCGGCGGTTGTGGGGAAAGCCGTTGATCGGGGTGACTGGATCGACGGGAAAGACCACCACCAAAGAAGCCATCGCGCACGTGCTATCGACTCGCTTCCGGGTGCTGAAATCTGAAGGCAACTTCAACAATCATTTTGGCCTTCCCCTGATGCTGCTCAAGATCGAGCCGGAACACGACCTCGCCGTCATCGAGATGGGGATGTCGCATGCGGGCGAGATTGCCGCGCTGGCGAAAATCGCGCAGCCTGAAATTGGAGTGGTGACCAACGTAGCGCCTGTGCATCTGGAGTTTTTTGAATCTGTGGCTTGGATCGCGCGCGCGAAATACGAACTGGTGGAAGCCCTGCCCGCGGGCGGAACGGCGGTGCTCAATGCGGACGACGAATATGTTTCGCAGTTTGGCCGCGACTTTCGCGGCAAGGTAGTTTTGTATGGCCTGCGGGCGTCGGCGGACGTGCGGGCCGAAAACATCCACCCCATGGGATCGGAGGGATCCGCGTTCGAGGTCGTAGTGGGCAGTTGCCGCGAAAAGGCCGTCTTGCACCTGGTTGGCTCGCACAACATTTACAACGCGCTGGCGGCGGTCGCGGTAGGGCTGGAACGGGGACTGAGCCCTTCCGAGGCCGTTGCCGCCCTGGCCTCGCTGGTCCCGGCGGACAAGCGCGGACAGGTCGTCAAGCTGGGTAACATCACGATCATCAACGATTGCTACAATTGCAATCCGAAAGCACTCGAAGCTATGGTCGATGCGTTGGCAGCGATGCCGGCAAAACGTAGGATTGTCGTAGCGGGCGCCATGCTCGAACTCGGTCCGGCCGGCGATGACCTCCACCGCCAGGCGGGCGAGTATATCGCCAAGAAAAAAATTGATGTGCTGCTGGGAGTGCGAGGTCAGGCCCAGCTAATCGTCGAAGCCGCAAGCCAGGCCGGAATGCGGGCAGAGTTCGTCGCCACGCCGGAAGAAGCTGGCGAATGGCTGGCTCGCGAAACCCGCGACGGAGACGTGGTATTGCTGAAGGCATCCCGCGGAGTAAAACTGGAACGAGCGCTGGAGAAGTGGCAGTCGCAACAGTCATCAGTCGCCCGTCGTTAGTCGCGAGTGGTGCCAACGACTGACGACCGACGACCAACGACTAAACGGAGGCTGATTGCTCTATTGGCTGTTGTACGAAAAGCTGTTCCATTATTTCCCGCCGTTCCGCATCTTCCGCTATCTGACTTTTCGGACTGCGTTCGCCAGCTTGACCGCCCTGTTCACGGGACTCATCGTTGGCCCCCTCGTGATCAATCGCCTGCGCGAATTTCAGATTGGGCAGTACATCCGCGAAGAGGGACCCAAAGCCCACCAGAAAAAAGCGGGGACGCCCACCATGGGCGGCCTCCTCATTGCGATCTCCATCGTGATTCCGACCCTGCTGTGGGCTGACCTGACCAACCGATTCGTGTGGATCGCCATACTGGCCACTTCCGCTTTCGCTGCCATTGGCTTCACTGACGATTACACCAAGATTGTGCATCGCAGGAATCTGGGGCTGACCGGCAAAGCTAAAATCGGTCTCCAAATCACCACTAGCGTTCTCATCGCGGTCGCGCTGATCGCAATGCAGAAGGGCGGTCTCTATTCGACCAAGGTGCTGGTGCCTTTCTTCAAGCAATTTCGTCCCGACCTGGTGATCGGAAGTCTGGAGCATCATCCTCATTTGTGGCCTTTGGCGTTTCTGCCGTTTATTGGGTTTGTGGTGCTGGTGATCGTGGGGTCGAGCAATGCGGTCAATCTGACCGATGGGTTGGACGGCCTGGCCATCGGCTGCACCGTGATTGCCGCCGGTGCGCTGGCCGTGCTCACCTACGTCAGCGGCCACGCTACATTCGCTGCGTACCTCGAACTGCCGCGCATGCCGCAAGTCGGCGAATTGACCATTTTTTGCGGCGCCATGATGGGATCAGCAATCGGCTTCCTGTGGTACAACGCACATCCCGCCGAAGTGTTCATGGGAGACGTCGGATCACTCGCACTTGGTGGCGCAATCGGCACGGTTGCGGTAATGATCAAGCAGGAACTGCTGCTGCCCTTCATCGGTGGAGTGTTCGTGATCGAGGCGGTATCGGTGATCCTGCAAGTGGCGTCCTACAAACTTCGCAAGAAGCGTATCTTCAAAATGGCGCCCATTCATCATCATTTTGAGTTGCTGGGCTGGTCCGAGTCGAAGATTATTGTGCGCTTCTGGATTGCGGCGCTGGTGTTCGCACTATTCGCGTTGACGACCTTGAAACTAAGATAGCTTTCACCACAGAGACACAGAGTCACAGAGAAAAACAAGAAAAGCGGACCTCGAAAGGAAGATCACTGCAGGAAGCGATGGGAGCAAAGAGAGGAGTTCAGCACTTCTCTGTGTCTCTGTGGTGAGTCGGGTCTTATGGACGTAAACAACAAACGCGTGCTGGTTGTCGGCCTCGGCAGGTCAGGGGTCGCCTCGGCGCTCTTTCTGAAGAGCAAGGGCGCGCGAGTGACGGTCTCAGACACCAAGCCCCAAGACCAGCTCAAGGACGAAATTCCGGCACTGCTCGACCAGGGCATCGCGGTGGAGACGGGCGGGCATGGGGAGCGCACTTTCGGCGGGCAAGACCTCATCGTGGTAAGCCCCGGAGTGCCTACGGACGCGCCACCGCTGGTACAAGCGCGTGCCCTCGGCGAAAACGTCATCGGCGAAATCGAACTGGCGGCACAGTTTTTCCCCGGACGCATAGTCGCCATCACTGGTTCCAACGGCAAGACCACCACTACGACTTTGGCGGGGGAAATTGTCGCGGAGGGCGGATATCGCACCGCGGTGGGCGGAAATATCGGCACGCCTGCCATCTCGCTGGTCGAAGGGGCAACGTCTGACACAATCGCCGTCTGGGAGGTCTCAAGTTTCCAGCTTGAAACCATTCAGACATTCCGTCCCCAGATTGCCGTAGTTCTCAACGTCACTCCTGACCATCTCGACCGGCATCGCACTTTTACTGCTTACACGGACGCCAAGGCGCGCATCTTCGAGAATCAGCAGCCGGAGGATTTCGCCGTGCTCAACGCCGATGACCTCACCTGCGTTGAACTCGCAGCTCGCACCAGGGCGCAAGTCTTCTGGTTCAGCAGGACGAGGGAAGTGAAGCAGGGCGCGTTTGCCCACGATGGTCGCATCTTCTTCCGCGATCACAGTGGTCAAAAAGAGATCATGCTGGTCTCCGAGATTCCATTGAAGGGCGGGCATAACGTCGAAAATGTTCTGGCCGCGGTCTGCGTTGGTGCCCTGCTGCGCTGCGAGCCTGACCGAATCCGTAAAACCGTCCACGATTTTAAAGCGGTCGAGCACCGTCTGGAGCACGTAGCCACGATTCGCGGAGTGGAGTATTACAACGATTCCAAGGCAACAAACGTTGATGCCACCATCAAGGCAATCGAATCTTTCCCGGCAAATATCCACCTCATTCTCGGGGGCAAGGACAAAGGCAGCGACTACACCGTACTCAACGATTTGCTCCGGCAGCGCGTGAAGCGCGTTTACACGATCGGGGCAGCGGCCGCGAAGATCGAATCGCAAATCATTTCTTCGAAAAGTGAGGGCCCCGAAATCGATCACGCCGAAACCCTGGAAACCGCAATCAAACGGGCAGCCGAGGTCGCCGCACCAGGAGATATCGTGTTGCTCGCTCCGGCCTGCGCCAGCTTCGACCAGTTCCGGAACTACGAACACCGTGGAAAGGTGTTCAAGCAAGTCGTAAAGGCGTTGGCGGAGCAGGCGAACCAAAAGAGTTAAATCTCTCCGCAAAATCATTACGAAAAGCCTCCGTGTCCCCGTGTCTCCGTGGTGAAATGAAGTCCTCTCCATGGCGAAGCGCGTTAGTGTCGATAGCTGGCTGTTTACCGTGACTCTGCTCTTGATCTTTATAGGGTTGGTCATGGTTTTCAGCGCTTCGGCAGTCATGGCGAAGGAGCGCTACGGCTCTGGTTACTTTTTCCTGCTGCGGCAGTTGGGCTGGGCAACCGGCGGAATTCTGGCCATGGTACTGGCGATGAAAGTCGATTACCGCCGTTACAAGCATCCTGCGGTGGTTTTCTCACTACTTGGCCTGACCACCCTGCTACTGATCTCGGTCTTTTTCCTCGATCGCGCGCACCATACGCACCGCTGGATTCACTGGGGACCGCTGTCCTTTCAGCCTTCGGAAATGGCCAAACCCGCACTCATTCTGTTTCTGGCATTCTTCCTGGAGGGCCGTACCAAATCCATGAAGGATTGGCGGAACACGGTTCTGCCCGCCGCCGTGCCAACCTTAACCTTCATTGCTCTGATCGTCTTCCAACCCGATTTGGGGACTGCAATCGCCTGCGCCGCAATCACGGGCTGCATTTTGCTTGTGGCGGGAGTCGACTTACGCATATTCGGATATGCATTTGCAGCGTCCCTGCTGCCGCTGTATTTCCTGATCTTCCACGTGGCCTATCGTCGCGACCGCATCCTCGCTTTCCTCGACCCCTACTCCGATCCGCAGGGCCGTGGCTTTCACATCATTCAATCGCTGATCGCGGTGAGCACCGGCGGCATTACTGGCGTCGGTCTAATGGAGGGGAAGCAGAAGCTCTTCTATTTGCCCGAGCCCCACACTGACTTCATCTTTGCTGTGACTGCCGAGGAACTGGGTTTGGTGGGCGCGCTGGTGATCGTGCTGCTGTTCGCCATAGTTCTCTGGCGCGGCATTCGCACGGCTCTGCGAACTCAAGATATGTTCGGGCGCTTCCTCGCGGTCGGAATTACCAGCATGATCGTGGTGCAAGCCTTCATTAACATCAGCGTGGTGCTCGGGCTGATGCCCACCAAAGGCATCCCGCTTCCGCTGGTCTCCTACGGTGGCTCTTCTTTACTTGTGACCCTGGCCTGCGTTGGCGTTTTGCTGAACATCTCAAAGCAAGCCGAATGATCTGATCCAGCGCTAACTTAAGCTGTTGGGGCTAGAAGTCCACCTTCAACACGCGATCGTTGACGTGCGGCCGGTTTCTAGACACCTTCCGAGTCGCCGACCATCCACCAGGAAAACACGCATTCTCGCATTAACCAAGCCTCCGCCGTCCCGCTCTGGAGCCATGTTACGGAGCAATGGAGACGGATCCTTTGTTGTACGCGGCGAAACCCGCATCGCCCGTCAGACCCACTAAGGTCTGTGACTGGTCGGTTCCCAATGTCCCGATCGACTGTGGAGAAGTGTAAAGACGCAGCCCCACAAAGTCGACGATCATTCCTGCGCCGCCGATGAATGATTCTCCCAGCCCGCAATACATCGCGATCGTCGCCAGAAGCTTATCGACGGGCTTGAGCGTTACACAGAGAGAGAAGGCAAGCAGGACTGCGCTCAAAGTCTCAATCAGCTCACTGGAAAGCGCGACCCGATATAAGTGTTCCGACGCTACGACTCTCTTCGCTGTTTCTGCCAACGTCCCAGACCCAACGATATGAGAGACAGTGAGTGCACCGGCCAGACCGGTGATGATCAGCCATAGAAACAAAAAGCCCGCAACTCTTGCGTAAATGCGTTGCGTTCTTTCCGTCGAACTGTCTTCCATTCCAATCTGTGTCATAGCATCGCTGCGGGCGGCGGCTCGCCGCATTGTCGTATCCCGCACGACTGGCCCGATGGTTATAAAATTATGCTGCGCTGGCCTGCTCCTTCCATCGCTGAACGTTCACGCCCATCACGAGGAGCCACAGCATCACCGATCCTTCCGCGAGGAGGGCGGAGGCCAGATTGTAGGGCGACAGATAGTTTACGAGCGGGTTTGACAGATAGGTCAGCCAACCCAAACCGGCAAACGCCATCAGCGCGCCCAGAACTCGAGGCAGAAAGGCCGACCTGAAAATCAGGTAGCCGATCAGGAGGCAATAGAATCCGTGAATTACTATAGCGATGTTCACGCCCTGAGGCTGCAATCGAAGAGCCTCAAAGGTCAGTCCCAGGAGGGCTATGGACGCTGCGAGCAAAGAGAGGCCCCTGTTCACCGGCTTATAGATGCCATAGAGGAGCAGCGTCACAGCGACCATGCCCGCGATTGCGATGAAGCCCCCTGCGGTATTCAACCTGCCGCGAACAAAGATCTCGGTGAACCCTGCCGTCAGTAGGCTGAAAAGATTAAGGACACCGGCCATCCTGGCCTTGAAACGCGGTGACACTGCTGCAATCCGTTCCATCAATTCAGCTGTGTTCATACTCGTTTCTCCTTACGCATTAGGGAATCCAATCCACCGGCAACTCTGGCCCGCAGACGTGGCGCGCCTGCGACTTGTGCGGTGTTGTTGGTTGGGTGCATGTGCTCTCTCTCCTGAATTTGTTATTGACGAACGGGCCCGTAAGGTCTGGGTACGACGGGCGACGTTGCCTATCAGGCCGGGATAGCTCGGCATTGCTTTGGGCGCTGTCGACATGGCTTCACAGCCCCTTGCTCTCGCCGGTGGATGGGTCAAAGCCGCAACCTCCGCGCATGCCTTGCCGGAATCGTTCCCGCTTCTCAGGGGTCATGTGCTCCCAGCGCTCGGCCATGCGACGGCGGAAATTGGAGCGATAGAAACCGCGGCGTCCAAATCCCCCGAAGAGAATCCGGCACAGCGCCAGAATTCCAACCGCTTGCCAGAAGGTAATCTGGCGCCAGCCGAAGAGCGGCGGCAGCAGCCAATTCCACAGGTGCAGCACTACTTCGCCACCGATGGCGATAAATAGCGGAATCGCCAGAATCGCCAGCGGAGCCAGGAAAATCCATCGCTTTCTCATGTTCAGTTCCTCATCCTTTCGTGAATTCGTCGTAAATGCTTTGCCATCGCTCGCGCAGATGCAGCATCCCATGGCGCTTGCGCGAGAGCGGCGTATTCAGATTTCCCAAGCAGCCAGTCCTCGAGGAAGGAAGCGCGACTTGAACCACAGATAGCTGAACACGGAACCATCGTGAACAGGTAAATGAAGCCGGCGACTTTGGCAGCGGTGTGTTGTGCCGGCTCTAACCGGTCGGTCAATACAGCCGTGCTCATAATCGTTCCTCCTTACGCGAGCGATTGAATCAAGGTGCATGGCGCGCTAAGTTCGCGAGTCCCCCGCTGCGCTGGCCTGCTCCTTCCAGCGTTGAACGTTTACGCCCATCACGAGGAGCCACAGGAACACCGATCCTTCCACGAGGAAGGCGGAGGCCAGAATGTAGGGGGACAAATAGTTGGTGAGCGTCGGTGACAGAAAGGTCAGCCAACACAAGCCCGCGATCGCCGTCAGTGCGCTCAGAATCCGAGGCAGGAAGGTCGACGTGAGAATCAGGTAGCCGATCAGGATCCAATAGAATCCGTGAAATCCGAGGCCGATGTTCACGCCGTGAGGTAGAAATTGAAGAAGCTCAAGGGTGACTGCCACGAAGTTGAAGGACGCCGCGAGCACAGAAAGGCGCCTGTCCACCGGCTTAAAGATGTCATAGAAGAGCAGCGTCACAGCGATCATGCACGAGACCTCTATGATGCCCGCTGCGATTTGCGCTGCGGAACTCAACCTGCCGCGAGCGAAGAACTCGGTGAATGTTGAGGTCAGTACGAGGAACAGAAAAAGGGCACCGGCCATTCTGGCCTTGAAACGCGGTGACGCTTCAGCAATCCGTTTCATCATTAATGCTGCGCTCATACTCTTTCCTCCCTAAATGCGACTTATTGAATCAAGCGCATGCGAATCAGACCGGTTCATGACGGCGTAGCCGCACCGCTGCGGTGATAGACGGCGACTTTCATGCGGCGCGGGCCTGCTCCTTCCATCGTTGAAGGTTCACGCCCTTCACGAGGAGCCATAGCATCAGCAATAGTTCCGCGACGAAGCCGAGGACCAGAATGTAGGGGGACAGATAGTTTGCGAGCGGCGGGAATAGAAAGGTCAGCCAACCCAGGCCGGCAAACGCCATCAGCACGCCCAGAATTCGGGGCAGGAAGGCCGACCTGAAGATAAGGTACCCGATCAGGAGGTCATAGAATCCGAAAAATACCAGGCAGATATTGACGGCCAGAGTATTCAGGTCGAGAAACATCAGCGCCAGGGCCCGCAACTGTTCCAGCTTAAGTACGCTCAAGTACTGGCTGCCTCCCAAGACGACCAAGGGGGCGAGTTGGAAGAGGCTGGCGAAAGCCAGGATGGCGCATCCCACGAGGCTGAAGAACGCCGCAAGTAAAGAGAGGCTCCTGTTCACAGGCTTAAATAAGTCATAGAAGAGAGCCGTCACCGCGACATAGCACGCCGTAGCGATGAGGCCGGTTGCTAACCCCAAGCGAAATAAAGGCTGGTGCGCCAGGATGTTGTTCGCTGTAGACGCGGCGTCGCCATCTACAACCAGCCCTCTCATGAAGAACTCGCCGAATACTGCCGTCAGAAAGTAAAGCAAATAAATGACACCGGTAATCCTGGCCCTGGGACGCGGCCACCCTTCTGTGATCCGTTCCGTCATTACAGGTGTGTTCATACTTTTTCCTCCCTATACGAGTTATTCAATCAAGTGCATGGCGCGACATGACCGCCGTTCCCCCGCTGCGCTGGCTTGCTCCTTCCAGCGTTGAACCTTCGCGCCCATCAAGAAGCAGCACGGGTGAGAGCGACATTTTTTCCTCCTGTGGTTACGCTGGCGTGCGACTATGCTGGGGCGGCCAATGGTTGATCCTTTGCGCCCCTAATCAGAAGCCAAAACATAATCGACAGTTCCCCAGCCCCCTCCAGGATGCCCGCAAATCGGTTCACAAGATCCCCGTAACTCGGCAGGAGCAACGACGTGAGACTGTCGGCCAGGTAGCCGAAACATGCAGCGATCAACAGGACGCCCAGGATGCGCGGAAGGAAACCCGATCTCATCACTAGGAGACCGAAGGGAATGAAAAAGGGACCCCAAAGGAGCTCGGAGGCACCGATTCCACTGCCATGCAGCCGGAGGAACAACATTGCCAGGGCGTCCCGCTGTGGTTTGTCGAATACCGAAAGGAAATCAGCGCCGTGCAAGAGGGTGAGGGCGGCGATGTCGTTCAGCACATTCAGGAACATGATGGGGAGGGAGACCAGGCCCAAGATCACCATCAGCGAGGCATGCGTCTTGTTCACACCGTTGAGTAAGCGGTACAGAGCCCAGACCACGAAGATGAATTCTGCCGCACAAAACAGTTCGCTGACAATACTGAGACGGAAAAGCATCTCGTGAGCCAGAATATTGTTGGCGGTCGCCGCCGCGTTGCCGGACACAATTAGCTTGCCGGGGACATACTGGAGGCTGAAGAAGCCGGTCA
>Ga0209118_1000043_pt1 | contig 94572 bp, 85 predicted proteins | sample BlaSpr_A8_Ref_M1_FD_187988 | JGI IMG/M metagenome (GOLD analysis project Ga0209118, IMG submission 187988) | Forest soil microbial communities from Thunder Bay, Ontario, Canada - Black Spruce, Ontario site 2_A8_Ref_M1 (SPAdes) (version 2) | ecosystem: Environmental > Terrestrial > Soil > Boreal... | reverse complement strand
GATCGCCGCCGTCAGCGTCGTCTTGCCGTGGTCCACGTGACCGATCGTGCCGATGTTCACGTGCGGCTTATTGCGCTGATATTTTTCCTTTGCCATTCGTCCTAGTCTCCGCTATCGGGGTTGTGTTTCCGGGGCTAAAGCCCCCGGCACTACAATTCTTGCATGCCACAAAGCGCCATGCTTGCGCACACCCCGGTTTCCGGAATGCGAAAGATGAAAATTCGCGCCCGAGAGGACTTGAACCTCCAACCTACGGCTTAGGAGTCCATCGCTCTATCCAGTTGAGCTACGGGCGCATGCGCTTTTGTAAAGTTTGTCGTCGGAGTCGGCGAGCCCTCGGCGGGGATTGAACCCGCGGCCTCGTCCTTACCAAGGACGCGCTCTACCACTGAGCTACAAGGGCGTCTGTTCGGAGCGGGCTTGAGTATAGTACCCCATGCGGCCCTGCGAGCGCAACCCTTGGGCCGCCAACTGAAGGGAGCCGGACCAAAGTCTGGCATACCACCTTATGCTGATCAAGCCAACCGACGCGCTGGTCGTCGTCGACCCGCAGAACGATTTCCTCCCCGGCGGTTCGCTCGCGGTCGCAGAAGGCGATCGCATCTTCGCCCCGCTCAATCGTCTCATGCCGCGCTTTTCGCATGTGTACGCCACGCGCGACTGGCATCCGAAGAATCACAAGTACTTCCAAGCAGAGGGCGGGATCTGGCCCTACCATTGCCTGCAGGGCACGCCGGGCGCCGAGTTTTCATCACAACTGAATGCGAGCGAGATCGACGCCGTCGTTTCAAAAGGCGTGGATCCCGAAACCGACGGCTACAGCGGCTTTGCCGGCACGGACCTCGAGCGGCGCTTGCGGGCGGACGGCGTCGGGCGCCTTTTCATCGGCGGCCTGGCGACTGACTTTTGCGTCAAGGCGACGGCGATCGAAGCCAAACAGCGCGGCTTCGATGTCGTCGTGCTGACCGATGCTATCGCTGCGGTGAAACTCAAGCCGGAGGCCGAGGACGACGCGCTTCGCGCGATGCGCGAGACCGGCTGCGAACTCGCCACCAGCGCCGAGGTCCGCTAAGCAGTGGCGCAAGCTGACGAAATCGCGACGTTCCATCCTCCGCGAGCCGGACGACCGACGGTCGTGCTGCTCGCCACGCTGGTCGCGGGCGCTTGGGTGTGGACCGATGCCGTTCGCGCGTTGCGCGAACGCGGTTTCGGTTGTCTCGTCCTCAAGCACCCCTATGCGGCCGAGCACGCCAGCGTCGCTCCGCTCGTCTCGCAAACGTTTGAGCTCATGGACCACTTCGAGATCGAGCGCGCGACGCTGATCGGCGCTTCGCTCGGCTCGCTCGTCGCGATCGAATGCGCCATCGCGCATCCCGAGCGCGTCGCGACGCTCGTCATCAGCGGCGCACCCACGCGTGAGCGGCCCGAGCTCGGCATCGTCAACACCGGCAAGGTGACGCTGCCAAATGCGTTTCACATCGCGGGCAAGCTCGTGGCCGATCGCGACTGCGTCAGCCATGCGGTCATCGAGGAGACGTTTCGCTATTTCAGCGACCGGCGGCGTTTGACGAACCTGGTCCGGCTGCTGCGAGAGAGCAGCGAGTACGACACCGCCGTACGCCTGCCGATGGTCCAATGCGACGTGCTGATGGTGTGGGGCGAAGACGACGAGATCAGCAACTGTGAAGGCTTCGCGCGCTTGGCGCCGCTCGTGCGGCGCGGGTCATTCGTGCGGCTGGCCGGCTGCGGTCATTCGCCGATGGTGGAAAGGCCTGACGAGTTCAACGCCGCGTTGTTCACGCATCTCGCGGCTGTGTCGGACGTCAACGTCTCGAGATCGACGTAGTCGAGTTCTTCCGGCTGAAGTCCGCACGCTGAGAAGAAACGCCGGCCGACCACGGCATCCTCGTCGGCGCGGCGCTGAAACTCTCGCGCGAGTCGCGGGTCGTCGTGGATGAGAAGCCATTCGTGCTGGATGAGCAGCGGCCAAAAACGCCGCGTCGGGTCCAAGAGCGCGTGCCGAACGCTTTCACCGTTTGCGGAACTGAGCGCGCCCTGAGCGCGGAACAACTCCACCAGTTCCTGCGCGACGAGGCGCATGACTTTGGCGTGGCGGCCATCGTCTTTTCCCATCCGCTCGGCGATTTCGCCAAGGACGGATGGCATTTCGTAACCGGCTTCCTCATTATAGCTGCGGATCGCGACCATCGCCTCGTATGCGCCCATGAACATCGCGACCAGCGCCGGATGTAATTCCGGCATCTCCGCGAGAAACGCGGAGAATAGCGGACTCTCGCCGGGCGCGGAAATATCGACGTTCGCATACTCCGAATCCGCGCGCGCCGCCAACTCGGTCATCACGGCGGTGTGCGATGCCTCGTCGTTGAGAACGCCGGCGATCGCGCGCTGGGCTGCTCCGGCCAGCCCGCTTGCTTGCGCGAAGGCGAGCAAGATATTCGCAGCGGCTACGGCGACCCGCTCACCCGCGAGCTGCACTCGAATGGCGCGTTTTCCGAACTCGACGAACGCCTGCAAGCGCCTGCCCTTGGCTCGCTGCGGGATGGGCAACAGCGGCAGGGACGACCACGAGAGATCGCTGAGATGCCAGTGATGCTCGAAGATCGCATCCGCCAGGCGATCCAAGTGGAAGGTGCGCGCGGCGCCCAGTTCATGAGCTCCGATCGTTTCGAGGATGCGTTCGCCTAGCGCCATATTTGTCGTGCCCTATTCTGAAGTCCGTGCTATTGGTGAAGCTGCAGCCGGCTCCGCGTGCGCCGGCGCTTTGACCAGGCCGTCGTCGAGACTCACGACGCGATCGACGACGTCTTCGATGCGAGGATCGTGGGTCGCGATGAGAACCGTCGCGCCATTTCGCTTGGCAAGCGTGCGCAGCAACTCGATCACCTTATGCCCGCTTGCGGCGTCGAGCGACGAGGTCGGCTCGTCCGCGATCAGCACCGCGGGTGAGCCTACAAGCGCGCGTGCGATGGCGACCCGCTGCTTCTCGCCGCCGGAAAGGTCACGAGGCCGGCACGCGACCCTGTCTCCGAGGCCGACCTCCTCCAAGAGCTCTCGCGCGCGCGCGCGCGCGGCCTTTCCGCGGATGCCCTTGATGCTGAGCCCGAGCTCGACGTTTTCCAATGCGGTGAGCGCGCTGAAAAGGTTGAAGCCTTGAAAGATGAAGCCGATATTGCGCAGCCGGAAGTAAGCGAGCTTCGAACGCCGCAGTTGCGTCAGCTCGGTCCCAAAAAACGTTACGACGCCGGCGGTCGGGGTGAGAATGCCGCCGAGCACGGAAAGCAGCGTCGTCTTACCGGAGCCCGATGGACCGCTGAGCAAGAGCATCTCGCCGCGATGAACGTCGAGCGAGACGTCTTTGAGCGCGTGCACGCGCTCGGCGCCGGAATCGTAGACCATCTCCACGCCTCGCGCGGTGATGGCTTCGGTGATCGACGCGAGCGGACGAAGGCGCGGTCGCATGCTACGCCTTGAACACGATCGCCGGGTCCACGCTGGTCACGCGGTGGATAGCGAAGAGGCCCGCGATGGTGCACATCGCGAGCGTGACAGCAAAGACCTCGAGCGCCGTGACCGGCGTGATGAGGATCAGAGTGTTGCGGTGGGTCGAGGTCCACCAAGCCAGCCACAGGCACAGCACGGTCCCTGCGATAAAGCCTGTGGCGGCGATGATCACCGCCTGCATTGCGATGAGCCGATAGAAAAGCCAGTCAGATGCTCCCATCGCCTTCAAGGTCCCGTATTCTTTGATGTGCTCCGACACCGACGTGTACAGGATCTGCCCGACGACGACCATGCCGACGAAGATGCCGACGAGGGCGCCGAGGCTGAGGATGAAGCCGACGCCGGTGCGCCCTAACCAGTACGAGCGCGTGTGCTGCGCCATCTCTGCGGCCGTATACCCCTGACTGTTGGGGATCGTCCCTTCGAGCAACTGCTTCATGAGCGCGGGGTCCATGTATCGCCGCATCTTCACGAGCACGTAGCTGATGAGGTCGCGGTCCTTCAGACTCACTCGTGGCGGCGGTGGTTCGCCCTTCAGCGTCGGCGGGCTCAAGTACACCTTGGCGCTTTCGAGCGAGGTGAACACGAACGTCGCCGAGATGATGGGTTGCGTTCCGTGGGTGAGGGCGACGATGCGCACGTCTCGGTTGTCGATCGTGCCATGGCCGCCGACACCCGTGATGCCGAGCGCTTTCAGATTCGCGGCATCGACGATGGCGGTGTCCGGGGCCTTCAACTTGAGCGCGTCCGCGCGCGAGATGTTCTTCGAAGCGAAGAGCGCGCCGTCCGGATCGACGCCGACCACCCGGATCGGCTCGATCGCGTTCTCGCCGTTGCGCCATATCGCCGCGCGAATGATGAGCGCTTCTGCGGAGGCCACGCTGTGCAGCTTGCGTACGGCTCGCAGCGCGCCGTACGGCATCGGAAACGCTATCTCGACGTTGAGCATCTCTTTTGAGGACAGCCAAACGTCGGCGCTCGAGTCATCGATAATGATACCGCTGGACTTGACAAAACCATTGTAGATGCCTGTTTGAATAGTGACCAAACAGACCGCGAAGGTAATACCGGCCAGCGCGACGAGGAAGCGCGCTCGGTCTTCGAGGAGGTTCTTGCGAGCGAGCACTGCCGAGTCCGGTTTCGACCCAGCCGCAGGAGCCGCCTCCGCTCACAGGAGTTTCTCATGGCCACCAGATTCTTGGGATTCGACCACGTGGACACGCGCGTGCCGTCGCTCGCCGCGGTCGAATCGTTCTACGACAAGCTCATGCCGGCGCTCGGCTTAGCCCGAAAACGTTATGCCAACGAGATCGCCGACGGCGAGTGGGACTACCTCGAAGCCGGCGCAGCGCACAACGTCGTCGAGTATTACGAGGAGGCTTCCAAGGGCCGGGCTGCCTTCTTCATCGGCTTCATCGAAGACGCGTCGATGACAGCCACCAAGACCCGTATCGCGTTTCGCGTCGGGTCACCCGATCATATAGGCAATTGGTCCGAGCTGCTGAGCACGATCGGCGCCCGCAACATCGAGCCCTCGGCGTCCGCCGCTTATCCGGCGATTTTTTTCGAAGACCCGGCGGGCACCAAGCTCGAAGTTGTGGCCCGGCTTCCGGAGTAAGGCTGGAGCGGGAGACGGGTCTCGAACCCGCAACATCCAGCTTGGAAGGCTAGCGCTCTACCAATTGAGCTACTCCCGCCCGCTCATATGCGGCTTTAGTCGCGCGCGCTCGCATTCCCTAGTTTCGCAGGGCTGCGCGAATGTGTTCGCGTACGACCCTTGACGAAAGGAGTTCCGCATGAAGGCGGTGCTTGCGTGCTTTTCAGTCGCAGCTTTGATCGGCGTTCCGGTTCTCGGCGCGGCGAAGGTGGAAGCTCCGCCCGTTCATCGGTGGCTGCTATCGCAACGCGTGAACGCGTGCTTCCCGTGGTATCTGTGGGCGCTGCAGCTCTCGACGAGCTCGCCCCCGAACGGCCTCACCGGAGCAAGAGAAGCCACGAGCTACCGCGTGGACGATCCCAACGTCGACCGACTGCTCGTTGGTGCCACGCAAGAAGAACGCCGCAAGCCCAGAAGCGACATGCTCAGCAGCGTGAGCGTCGTCTACGACGCCAAGTCGCACATCGTGCTCTTCCATCAGTTGGGTTACGAGGAAAGCGATATCGTTTTGATGGCGGAGGCGAGCGCACCGCCGCTGCGAGTCACGCAAGCCTCACTTGGATCGTATCACTCGAAGCTCGGCGTCCGGCTCGGCGTGCGCATGGCCGACGTCGCGAAGATCTTCGGCAAGCCCGCCAAACTCGTGCACGCGTGTGGGATGACGGCGTTGGGCTACGCGATTTCCAATCCGCCGCCGGCGCCCACAGGTTGCTTCTTCGATTATCAGTTCGTCTTCAAGAACGACAAGCTGGTCGCGATCTCGTACAGCGAATCGTGCTAGCGCTCATGGAACCTACGAAGAGTCTGGTGGGCAGGGTAGGATTCGAACCTACGTAGCGCTGAGCGCGGCAGATTTACAGTCTGCTACCATTAACCACTCGGTCACCTGCCCGTAATCGCGGGAATTTGACAATCGTGCCGTCACGGCCTTGAAACGAGCACATTGAAGCGGCCCGGCGATGTTGGCGCCGGGCCGCGCAGCTTGGCGTCGTCGAAGCGCTAGTTGAAGACCTGGACAGACAGACTCACGTTGCCGAAGAAGCTGCCGCACTGGTCGTTGTTCCTCGCATAGCCCTCGTTAGGACCGCGGAAGACGAACCCGAAGTTCGGCCGGCTTCCGAGCACCCATGCGCGCACCGCATCGCTCACGTCGATCTGGTAGTTTGTGCTGTTGGCGATCTTCACCGAAGGGTTGTTGACGTTGACGTTGGTCCCCGTCGGAAAGTCGCGGTAAGACTCGCCCTGGATGAGGTCCGTCGAGCCGCTCCAGTCGTTGATGCCGTACATCATCTCCGAGAGACACGTCGCCGGCGCAGCCGCGTTCGCGTTGGTCTTCTGGTTCATGAAGCTCAGCGTGGCTTTCCAGATGCTCTTGCCGGCAAGCGGACCCATGTCGAACTTGATGGCGGTGCGATAGGCGTGATCGATCTTCTCATAGCAGGCAACCGGTTGCGTGCCCGCATCCCAGAAATTTTCGAATCCGACCAGTATCTGCTGCCCCGATGGCGCGAAGCTCGGTCCAAGGCCGCGCGTGTAGAGACAGAAAGTCGAATCGAACCATTCGTGGCTGAAATGGAAGTTGTAGCGATAGCCGTTCATCGGCAGCTTGATGGTCGAGAAATTAACGATGCCGATGGTGGGCGTGCAGGTCGAATTGCTGTCAGCGGATTCGCTGCTGCCCTTGTACGCACGAACCACGTAGCACAGGTTCTTCGCATTGGCGGCCTTGATGCTGAGCGCTTTGCCGGTCATGCCGGACTGATGGTCGACCAGCGTGTGCGTGCCGCCGGAGACCTGATAGATCCGGAAGCCGTCGACCGTGTTCACGTCCGGATAATCCCAGACAAGGACGAGGTCGCCCTCGCTCAGCGCGGCGCCACAGATGAGGCCGCCGAACAACGGCGCCACGTGATCGCCGCAAACGCCCGGATTGGTAGTCGTCTTAAGGTTGGTCGGCGCGGCCGGAGCCGGCGGGGGCGGGGCACCGCAGGTCACCGAGAAATTGACTTTGTTGCTGTAAACGTCAGGCTGGCCGCCTTTGATCCCGTGCACCCATATTTGGTCGAACGTCGAGGCGGTCGCGCTGGCGCTGATGGGTACGGAGTCGTTGATCGAAAAAGTGCCGCCGGCGGGGATGATCTGACTACCCTGGTCGGCTATTTGCTGCGCACCGCTGATGTAGCGGTTGAATCCCAGCGAGAACGTCGTGCCGGACGTTCCCGTCACGGTGCCGTGGAAGGACACCGTCGTCGGGCACGGCCCCGTGTAGGTCGTCGGCGATGTCGCGGTGAGCGAAGCACTTGTGATGCCGGCCGCGGCGGGCGAACGGAGGCCGACGACGAGCGCGGCCAAGACAGCGAAAATGAGCGCGATTCTCAACACGAGTTGACACCCTTTCTTCAAGAAAAGCTAGACCCAGTAATAACGCTCTCAGTCACGATTCGGTTCCGCCTAGTTGCCGCCGGCCGGTGTGTGCCCCTCCCCCGATCCGCCGTCCCGCCGGCGCGGCAACGAATCTCGGCGGATATCCGTTACGCCGGTATGAGACATTTCGCAGCTCTACTCGCCGTCTTGCTGATGGCGGCGCCGGCGTTTGGGAGTCCAATGCCCATGCCGACATCGGACTGTGGATCCACACTCGATGTCACCGGGCAGGGCACCTTTACTCGGCAGCCTGATATGGCCCAGATCAACGTTTCGTTGGTCGCTAACGCGGATTCGGCCGATAAGGCGATGTCCGCGAACAACGCCAAGTACGAAACGCTCAAGTCCCGCGTGCGCGCACTGGGGCTCAGCGACAGCGATGTGAAGACCACCTCGCTGAACATCAATTATTTTCCGCGCCCGTACCCACAGCCGCTCCCCATGTCCGGCTCGGCAGTAGGCTCCCCGCCACCCGCGCCCGCGGCGATCGCGCAACCGGCGCCCGCATACCCATACTGGCAACCGCAGCTAAGCGGTTATGTCGCGACGCGCACCGTCGTGATCACCACACTGAAGCCTGACACCGCGGCGAGTATCATGGATGCGGTCAGCGCGTCAGGCGTCAACGCGGTGAACGTCCAATTCGGCTTGCAAAACCAGCGCGCCCTGTACCTAGAAGCGGTGTCGCTTGCGATGAAAGACGCCAAGCAAGAGGCGCGGGCGCTGACCTCCTCGGGAGATCTTCACCTGGGTCGCGTCAAGAGCGTGCGCATCGAGCCGACCTACGGCTACCCCCAACCGATGATGGGCAGAGCAGTACGTCCGGGCGTGCCGCCGGTCCCGACGGAGATCACGCCGCAGGAGATCACCGTGCGCGCCAGCGTCACGGTCACGTACTACATCAAGTAGCGTCTACTCGGCGAACGTGCTGCTCAAGGTGCCTGACCCGTCACTCGTGGTCGCGCCGTTCTCAAAGAAGCAATCTCCGCCAAATGAGAGTCCGACCGCATTGACTTTCGCAACAGCTTGCGCGAAATCAGCCGGGGCAGTCGTGCCGGATTGGCCGTTGAAGTCCGACCACTGACTCGGGTCACCGAGGCTCGCGGTTATCGTGGCCGATCCGTTGGCAAGCGTGTACGAGATAGGGTTGGACCACCAGAAATTCACAAATTCGAAGCCCGGCGTCGTGAAGAAGAAACGCACCGCCGGAGGGTTGCCGCAGCCTCCACCATTCTGGGTCACGAAGGTTGCGCCCGCCGACACACCGCTCACGCTTATGGTGTCGCTCAACGTGTGACCGCTAAGGTCGCCGGTCAGCGCTTTGTCTTTGGTGGTCAACAGTGCGGTGAAAACACCGCTAGCGAAGTTGAATGAGGCTGTGCCGCCCGAGACGGATGCCGGTTCCGGCGCTAGGGCTCGACCTGATGGATTGTAGACGAACTCGGTCCAACCGCCGGTAGACTTGCTTGAATCCATCGATATGGCTCCCCGGGTAGCGGAGGCCGGAGCCGACGGAGATACGCCTGCGCCACCGCTGCACCCAGCAACGATGATCGCGGCAGCAACGCAAAAAACTAGTCTGCGCATTTCATGCAAACACTTTCAAGACCCAGTAATCGGGTCTACTTTCATTCTACCCCACCGTCTTACGGACTACACTCTTAGATGTGGTAGCGCTGCTCCACCACCAGCAGCGAGCCGCTGAAGTTGGGCGACGGTCCTCCCGGCTGCGAGGGCAAGCCCGTGAAGGTCGTCTGGCGCACTTGCACGAGGAGCGCGCTGCGCGGCGATTCCGCGAACTGCGCGCCGACGAAGGCGACGTTTTGATGATAGTCGACGTTGGTCAGCGCTCCAAACGCCCACGAGCCCCGCATCGCATATCTCCCGTAACCCACCGCCCCCAGCGCGCGCTTTCCAAAAGGACGGGAGTAGGTGAGGACCACCTGCGGCGCTTGATAGGACACCGCGTCTTCGGGGTGGGCCGGCAGAAAATTTCGATGCATGGTGTCGTTGACGTAGTCCAGCGTCACGTCGCCGAATGACGGATGCCAAGCGGTCCACAGCGCGTACTGATGCTGCACGCCAGCCGTCGCCGAATCGTCGAATTGCGGCAAGAAAAAGCCCTCCACGAAGCCGACCTGGCTGAGGTGGCCGAGACTTGCACGCACGATCTGATCGAAATGCGAGTACCCCGCGTGGATCTCGATAGGCCCTTTGTCGAGCGAGTAGCGAAGGCGGAACCCTTGGCGGTTCGCTCCTATCGCGGTGTTGTCGTCGACCTGATAGGTCGACTTGAGCCACTGGCCGGGCCACGACCATGCCACGCTCCAGACATTTTCCGGAACGCCGTACGGCAGGATGACCGTGGCAAAGCGCGGTCCGAAACGATAGAGGTCGGCCGCAACCGCGGCTCGACCAAATGGATGCGTCAACCCGAGATGATAGAAGCCGCCCGGAGATTGGGTCCCAGGCCTCAGCACGTTCTGCGCGTCGTACCAAGCGATCCCAAGCTCAACGATCGCGTCGAGCGATCGGGCGGCGTGAAACGCGCCGCGTAGGCCCGCGAGCGTCTGTTGTTGTCCGCCGAGATCGCTCGTGGGTAAGGGTCCTTGGGGCCCGGGATGCGTCATCGCGTTCGCGCCGAACATCGTCGAGCTCAGCAGCGCGCCGCCGGTCGAGACATGCGCGACTTCCGCGGACCAGCGCGTGCCCTCGCCATGATCGAAGACGAGCGAGCCGATGGTGACGCGCGCTGAGGTGCCGGGCAAAGCGGGCAGCGCCGCGTTGCTAAGCTCCAAGGAGGCGATGCCGCGGCGCGCGACCAGATCGAGACCGTTGAGCGGCAAGCCCGGCAGCGCCGCGGGCCACGCATCCAATGCGGGCGGGCCGTTGCCGAGCGTTTCGGCGGTCTGCAGTCCGATCGACGGCGTCGCGTTGGTCAGCGCCGGCTGGACGAACACGAACTTGTCCGTTTGCGCGAGATCGAACCAACCGCCGCGCAGGACCAGCGAATCGTCCGGCGCGCCGATGGAGCCGGACAGCAATGACAGCCGCGCGGCGTGCCCGTCATCCTGACCCGCGTGCGTCGGAAACGCGACCTGATACGGCAGCGCCTGCGCTCCAAGATGCGGATTGAGAGACGGTAAGAGACTCTCCGTCCAATACATCGCGGCTTGCATGCTGCCGCCGGCGTAGCCGAGTCCGAGCGTCGCCGACGCCTTGATGCCCCGACCCGAATAGAGCGCTCGCAGGTTGAATTGCGCGACGCCGGCCACGCCCGGCGTGAGCGGCGCGCTCGAGAACGTGTCGTACGGTGTCATCGGCGCGAGCGGCGCGCCCGCGATGAAGCCGGGTGCCTCCGGCGGCACAAGACCCGGGCCCGCTTGCGCGACGTCGCCGAACGACACGAAGCCGTCGCCGGAATAGCGCATGCCGTGGATTGGAGTTGGCGATGGGCTCGGGCTAGGCAATGGGGTCGGACTCGCCGGTGCCGGATCGGCGCTCGCGGGCTGGGCCAGGACCGCCGCAAACAAAACCGCGGCGAGCGCCAAGAATCTCACGCAGGCCTCTGCTCTTTTGGTCAGGTCGCGACCTGCCGAATGCCTAGAACAGGAAGAACTTGTCGGACCAGGCCGAGACGCGCTCGTAGCGCTCGCACACTGCATCGTAGGCGCGGAGCAGCGCAGCTGCTGCACGCCGGATCAAAAAGTTGGTCATAACACGAATCTCCGATTTAGAGTACATAAATAAAAACGCCGTTGCGATCCTCGTAACGGCGTGGCTTCACGGAATCTCTTGCCATTATACTCCGCTCGCTCGCTCTGTCAACCCCGACTGTTCTTGGAGGTATCTATACCCGGGTAGGATATACAGTAGAGGCGCCTCGAACGTCAACGCATGAGCCACACCGTACGCAAGAAAAACAAACTGTTGCACCGAGCGCGGCGGATCCGCGGCCAGGTCGAGGCGATCGAGCGGGCTTTGGGGGAAGAGGCCGAGTGCGGCGCCGTTCTCCAACGCATCGCGGCGGCGCGCGGTGCGCTCGACAGTCTCATGTCCGAGGTGCTCGAAGATCACGTCCGCCTGCATATCCTCAACCCGAGCATGCACGGCCGGCGCGAGGCGGCCGATGAACTCGTAGACGTCTTGCGGTCCTACCTCAAGTAGCCGGCGTGCATCAGCAACTGCTGCTGGTGCTCGCGGTCCTGGCCGTCGGCATCTTTCACACGCTGGTTCCCGACCACTGGCTGCCGATCACCGTGCTCGCCCGCCAGGCGAAGTGGAAACGTCTGCAGACAGCTGGGGCCGCAGCGCTGGCCGGCGTCGGCCACACGGTTTCGACCCTCGCGATCGGCGCGCTCATCTGGGCCGCAGGCGCGGTATTCGCCTTGCGCTTCGGGCATATGGTCTCGATCGCATCGAGCGTAGCGCTCGTGATCTTTGGGGCTTGGTTTGCGTTTACTGCGTTGCGCGAGCTGCGGCACGGCGGGGAAGCCGGACTAAAGTCCGGCATACCACATCCTCTCCTCCATCACGACGTCGTCGACACCGAGGCGGCGGCGAAGCTGACCGGGCACTTGAGCGCGAGCAGCCGAGCGCGTCTGACGCTGCTGCTCATCTTGGGCTCATCGCCGATGATCGAGGGACTGCCGGCCTTCCTTGCAGCAGGCCGGTTCGGACCTGGACTCCTGGCGATCATGTCGATCGTGTTCGGGCTGTCGACCATCGCGACGTACGTCTTCATGTGCGACCAATCGACTCGCCTGCTGCAGCGCTTCTCGTTCGGACCGCTCGAGCGCTACGGCGAGGTGATCAGCGGCTGCGTCATCCTCGCCGTCGGCATCGCGTCCTTCTTCTGGCTCTGACCAACAAGAGAAGCACTCGATCAGAGGAAGTCGGGGGAGCTCACTTTCAGTTCGGTGCTGACATTCAACGCGCCGGCCCGGACGCCACGGATTCGGACCGTCGCGATCCCGTCTCTGACGGGTACCGACGCGGTCGTGCCACCCGTAGCCAGATCTGCGGCGCCGCTGACGGAGAAGACCACCACGGCGGTGTCCTGCGGACCCAGACCCTCGATGTGAAGGGTAACGCTGGCGACGCTGCCCTGCTTCAAGGGCGGCAGCGGATCAAATCGCTGCACGACGACCCTCGTCGAAAACGCGTTGAGCGCTCTGCCGTCGGACACCACGCTCACCATTTTCGCCCCGGGTGCAGCGCCGTCGTGGATCTTCCCCACCATGCTGCGATCCGATGCGGCTAGCGTGTCGACATTGTTGTCAGATCCGTCGAGAAGGATTTTCGCGTTCGCGGGATTCGTGCCGCGGGTCTGCAACTGCATCAATCCGCCGCGCGCGTACGACGAATTCGCTTCCAGCACTGCTGGGCCGTTGTTGGGCGCGCGCGCCACTATCTGGGTATCCGTCAGGTGCATCGGCCTGTCGGTGATCGCGCAGCGGACGCCCGGGTCGGGCCGGCCATTTCTGTCGAAATGCCGGAAGACGAACAGTTCCACCAACCCTGGCGCGAGCTTTGCGATATGGAAGTGGCCGAGTCTATCGGTCACGCTCTTGAAGAAACTCTGGCGGCCTGAGCCATCCACCGTTCCGACAAAAAAGTCCGTGGGTCCGGGTTTCTCGTCGGGGCCAAGAACGGTGCCGGAGATCTGGGACGTTGTGCCGGCGATCGACGGGAGCGCGTTGCCGGTTTCAGCGCCCGTGCCATCGCCTGGACTCGCGGGCACCGGTTGATATTTGTCCTCACCGCCGAGCGGGGGCAGCGGCAGCGGAGTGCGTGTCGGCTTGGGCGTCGGCGTGGGCGTCGGTGTCGGCGTCGGCTCCGGCGTCGGCGTCGGGGTATCGGTGGGCACCGGCGTCGGCGTGGGCTTGGGCGTCTTTCGCGGTGGCGGCGGCAAGCCCGGGTCCGTGGGCTCGGGCGTGGCGAACGCTTGGGTGAGTGAGTGAGCGGCGGAGTTTTGCGGGTACAATCCCGGCCCGCCGAGCAGCGCGACTACGAGCGCCGCGCAAACAAATACCATGAATTGCAGACGCATCAATGCACTCCCGGGCGACGCGCGTTATTTGATCGGCCAGTAGATCTCGGTCTTGAAGAGTTTGGGGTCCTTCACTTGACCGGGGTCGTTGGCGTAGACCTCCCACGGCCCGCCTGCGACCTCCTTGCCGTTGTCGACGACCCACTGCGCCGCCGCGCTGTGCGCGTCTTGAAGCCCCTCGTATGGCCCCGTATGAACGGTGCAGGCGGCGCTGACGCCGCCCAGTTGGCCTGCAATAACGCGATCGGTGCCTTGCGCGGGCGCCGCCACCGTCATGCCGGCTTCGATGTCGCAGTCTTGATCGCGCCACGAGGTATAGCGGCAAAAAGGCATGCCCGCGGCTTGGGCGCCAATCGCTTTGATGCGCGCGCCGACCTCCGGAAACAGCTTGGCCATGACCAAGCCGAGTTCGGCCTGCTTGCACGTGTGGCGGATGAACAATGCCGGCTGCGCCGGCACGTCGCGGACTTCGAAGTCGTATGCCATGAAGTTCTCCTAAGCGGCTGCGGCGATGGCGGCGCGGACCATCTCGTTTTGTTCCTTGGGATCTTGCCAGCGCTTTTGCGCAGCTGCGCCCAGTCGATCGATGGGGTCGAAATACAGGAACCATTGGTCGGGCTTGACGCTCGGCGCGCTGTACACGGCGATCCCGTTCTCGCGGTCGTAGTGGTCGAAACTATGCACGTCGCGCTTGCCGCCGCCGCCCGGCGCGTCGCACACGAAGGTCGGCGTGTTGTAGCCCGCCGTCCAGCCGCGCACGTGCTTCTCGATGTCGATGGCGGTCTGCACGGTGGTGCGCAGGTCCTCGACGCCCTTGACCATGTCGTGCATGTACACATAGTACGGGTGCACGTTGAGATAGCCCAAGCGTTTGACGAGCAGGCGCATAGTGTGTTCGTCGTCGTTCACGCCGCGGATCAGCACCGATTGGTTGCGCACGTGGATGGCGCGCTCGAAGAGCACCTGCATCGCCTTCTCGGTGATCCACGTGATCTCGTTGGGGTGATTGAAATGGGTGTGCAAGACGACGTCCTTGCCGACTTTGCGGCCCTGTTCGACGATGGATTCCAGCGCATCCGTCCAGGCGGCGTCGGTGAGGATCTTCATGGGCATGACCGCCGGGCCTTTGGTCGCGACGCGGATGCGCCTTACGTTCGGAATCGCCAGCAGCGCCTCGCCGATGAGCTTCAGGCTTTTGGCCGGCAATTGATACGCGTCGCCCCCGGAGAGGACGATATCCTGAAGCTCTGGGCGCGAGGCGATGTATTCGTAGGCGCGCTTCCATCGTTTCGGATCGGTGGCGAGCTGGGCTTTTTCCACCATATCCGTGTCGCCGCCGATCGCGTACGAGCGCGTGCAGAAGCGGCAGTACACCGGGCACATGTTGGTCGGTAAGAACAGCGCCTTGTCGACGTAGCGATGCACGAGTCCCGGTACGGGTGCGTCCTCTTGTTCGTGCAGCGAGTCAAGCGAAAGGCGCGGATGATCCGGCAGCAGGCGCGAGGCGAGCGGCAGGAACTGCGTGCGGATCGGATCCTTGTATGGATCGCTCCAATCGATCGACGCGATCATGTACGGGGAGATGCGCACCGCCATGGGCGCGCGATGGAACCCGGCGCGCACGTCTTCGTAGAAATCGGCGGGCACGAGGCCGTGAATCGTGGCCATCAGCTCTTCGGTCGTCTTGACGGACTGCTTGCCCTGCCAGAGGTGATCCATGAACGTGGCTTCGTCCACGTCGGCGTAGGCCGGGATGGCTTTCCAGAATTCGCCCTGGCGGATGTTCGTGTGCTCGAATGCCTCCGGCCCGGCCGGCGGCTTGAGCGCTATGACCGGCTCCGTGCCGATCGGAACGGTGGTGGTCGTTTCCGACATGTTGGTCCTCTGGTGTTTTCTGGTGGCTAGCCGACGCTGCGCAGGCGACGCGAAGCCGCCGGCTCGATGTCCGGCAGCGCGACGCCCTGTCGCTCATACGGCGTTGACAGCACGATGGTGGTCTTGGTCCTCACGATGCCTGGAACGAGCTTCATGCGGGAGAGGAAATCATCCAAGTGCGCCGTGCTCTTCGTCATGACTTTCAACAGGAATGACTCTTCGCCGGCGACGCTATGCACTTCGCACACTTCCGGGATCTTGGAGACGTTCTTCGTGAAGTCGTCGTAACCGGTGTCGGCCGAGATGAAGCATGCGACGAAGGCGGTCAGATTCAGACCGAGTTTGCGGCCGTCCAATTGGGCGGCGTAACGGCGCACGTAGCCGCGCGCTTCCAGCCGCTTCACGCGATCGTGCACCGAGGGGGGTTTCAAGCCCACCAGCTCGCCCAATTCGGCAAACGTCGCCCGTGCGTTGCGCTGGAGAGCGTCAAGCAGGCGGATGTCGAGGTGGTCCAAATCCTTGCAGTCGTTCATTCGGGCCATTCCATCACCGGGCATAGATTCGTTAGGCAATAATACTATACCATGCCGGATTCATCGGAACAACCCCTTGAGACGCGCCCGCCTGAGGGACGCCAAAGCCGACGGAGGGACTTGAACCCCCGACCCGCGGTTTACAAAACCGCCGCTCTACCCCTGAGCTACGTCGGCCTCCAGGGCGTGCTTCTTTGTCGTGCGCCGGATTCCCATTTGCGCGAAGGATTCGAGAGGTCGCGCCGGTCGGTCTCGGCGTAAGTCTTCCCATGAGGATCTTTTTGCTAGCGGTCTTTTTGTGCGTGGTTTTCTTGGACTCTGCGCGTCTCGCGTACGCCGCGGCGCCGACGGACGCGCGCGGGCATCTCTTGAGCGCGTACGCGGGCTCCTATCGCGGCTTGGCGCGCGGTCAGATCGAGACGATGGACATCGCGGTCAGTGCATCCCGGCTTTATGCCGCAACGCACGGCCAGTGGGAAAGTTGCTGGATCGCGAAGCCACTCGGACGCGGGATGGCGTTTGTCACCGGCTGGCCTGCGAGCTATGCCGATCAGAACGCGTTTGCGGTCGATACTTTCTGGGAGGTTGCATTGACCTCCACCGGCCTGCGCATCTACGACCAGGAACTTGGCGGCCCGCTGCAGGTGTACGCCCTCAAGCGCGTGGCGAACAAACCGAGGCAAGACATGCTGTGGGCCGGCAAGCCCAAGAAGCGCTGCTCGCCTAAGGTCTAACTCGCCTGTCTACCGTATGGCCATGCCCCAAGGACTGCTGATCCCAGTGGTGACCGAGCCCATCGGCGCGATGTTGCCGTTCGCGGACGACCCGAAAATCAGAACCGCGTTTGCACCTTCGTTGGTCACGAAGATCGTGCTTGCGCGATTGACCTGCACCACGGTAGGGTTAGCGAGCGTTGTCGCAACGCCCTTAATGGCGCGCGCCGGTACGACATTCCCGTCCTGCGTCGGTCCAAAGACCGATACCGCCTGAACGTTGTAGTCCGCAACGAGCAGCTCGCCAGCGGCGTCCACCGCGAGGCCGTAAGGATTGGTCAGCCCGGTGTTTAAGCCGGATATTTTGTGCAGTGGCGTCGGCGTGCCCGTCGCGGTCGCAGAAAAGGCGGCCACGATGCCCGTGTTTTCATCAGACAGCCAGAGGTTGCCGAGTGCATCGAATGTCGGATATTCGGCCCGCGTCATCCCTGCGCCGGCAACGCTAAACGTGCGCACGGGCGTGGCCGCAGCGTCCGCGCCAGGCGCAAAAACATACAGCGTGGTCGTGAGCGAGCCGACATAGGTGTTACCATCGGGCCCGACGCTTACGCCGAGAGGGTTGACCACCGTGGTGATGGTGTGGATCGGCGTCGAGCTGCCGTTCGCGCCGGGGGCGAACTCGAAGACCATGCCGTTGGTATATTGGGCCGCGAAGATATCTCCGGCGTTGTCCATCGCCAGCCCGTGAGCGCACGTAAGCCCTGCGGCGGTGATCGTGCGGGTCGGAGCGGTGTCGCCCGTGATCGCGGCCGGATACACGGTGATCGTATGGCTGAGACCGCAATTGCCGACGATCAGGGACTGCGGCCCTAGCGGTATGATCGGTGGGGTACTGGTGTTATTGCAGCCGGCTATGAAGGCGACGCTTAGAATGAAAAAGGGAGTTTACGCATTAGGTCCTCCATGACACGTAGAAATTAGCGGCCCTCTGAAGGTTTCGCCAGCCGCCGCGCCCACCCCTGCACGTGGAGCTTACAGGAACTGAGCGCTCAGCATCTTCAGGTGAAAGCGCAGCAGCGCCCTGCCAGTCTGCGTGCCCCGCACCTGCAGGCGTACGATGCCGTTCTCGACCGGCTCCGTCGCGCTTGAACTGCCATCAAGCATGAGCGCCGCGCCGCTGATCTCAAAATCCATCTTCGCCTGTTGATCCGGCGCCAGACCGTTCACGTGAATCGTGATCGTCTGCACGATGCCGGGCCGCGACGATCCAACCGGTTCAGGGGCCAACTGCACCACCCACAACGGCACGGCGTTGCTTCGCTTGGCGGCGGATTCCATGACCAGGTGGTGGGCCATTAGGGGTGTGCCGCGCGCGATCCAAAGAACGGCGCTGTTGTCGGATACGCCGAGGATGCGGACGGGCTTGCCGTCGAGCGTGAAACGCGTGTCCAACGGCGTGTTATTGGCGATATGCACGTTGACGATGTCGCCCGCCTGCGCCGCTGAATTTGTCTCCGTGATCCGAAGCCCGTGTGCAGGCGGATGCGCGACGATGTCGGTACCGGGAATGTGGCCGGGGTTGCCGATTTCGCAGCGCGAGCCGATCTCGGGGCGGCCGGCGGCGTCGATGCGCGTGACGAGCGATAAAGCCTTTAGCGCGCTGTGGTGGAGCTCGGCGATGAGAGCGACCTTTCCGGCGGCATCAGGCGTCGCGCGGAAGTAGCGCTTTTGCCCCTGCTCGTCTTCGCTGAGGAGCAACACGCCTTGCGCGCCGCCCTCCGGTGGGTTGGGGTCGATGTAGAACACGATCTGCGCGCGCGGTCCGGCGAACGGCGCCAGCACCGCGCCCTGCGTGTTGCTGGTTCCACCGTTCTGCCGCGGCCTGTCGAGTTTGAAGCCCGGAAGATCTTCGAGCTTGGGAAGCGGCACGGTCGGCGGCGGCAGCGACGGCGGTGGTCCGCTCCCGGTACTGGCTTCAACCGTTGGTTCAAGCTTGGTCCAGCCCGCTACGTCGCGCCAGTCAGGGAGACGCGCGCGGACGGTGCCGGTCGGCGTCGGGGTCGGCGCCGGCGTCACCGTTGGCGTGGGTGCGGGCGTCGGCGTGGCGTAAAAGCGCGTCTTGTCTTTCTTGATGTCGTCGGGCGTGACGCCGCTCAGCTTCTCCTTTGGGCACAGCTCGAAGAGCACCCACGCTGCTTCGACCGTTCTTTTCGCGCCGCCCAGCGTCTTTAACGCCTTTTGGAGTTTCGCACCGATCTCGGCCGTGCCGGCGGCGCTGTCCGCCTTGCTCAGCTCGTTTTGCGCGTCCGAAGCCCCCTTCTCGGTGTTATCCTCCGCTAGTTTGTACTCGCGCAACAAGCTCTTGAATCTTTCATAATCGCACTTCTTTGCCGCTTCCGAGAGAAGGTCGGAGTATTGGTCCGCAATGCCGGCATGTATCGCAGCAGCGCTAGCAGCGTCCTTCGCCTTGGCCGCGTGCGCGGCCGCGTCGCCCTCGTCGGAGGAAGCACCTGATATCGCTGCGACGACCAGAAAGGACGCTAGCGCGATGCACGTGGTGAGTCGTTTGACAAAGCTCGGCCGCAAGGCGGTGCCCCCGAAAAGCGGACTTACACGGCTCCTCGAAACGGTGAGGCCGTGGATGCGGACGTTCTAGGCGCCGGTCCGCCCATACCTGCGGCCAAGGCTCACCGTGCGTGACGACCGAACCGGCAGGCATGTCGCTATCAGTCGAGCAGATCGTGCCGATCGGATCGCTTCTGATCGCTTTCGCCACCGTGGTCTTCACCACGATCATGCTGGCGCGGCAATCGCGGCAGATGGAGCACGAGCGCAACGCGCTGGCGATGCTGGAAGCCATCGACCGCCTCTCTTCTGTCCACGTCGTGACCGTCTTCGAACATCTCAAAGGTGTCGAGGCACGCTACCCGACCGACAAGGACATCGCCGAGAAGTTTGTCGGCTCAGAGGATGAGCGTGCGTTCTTCGTCGTGGGCCAATACGTCGAGACGATCGCCTGCTTGGCGCGCCGGCGCGTTCTCGACGCTTCGCTGCTCGTGGACGCCATCGGCTACATGCTGCGTTTCCGCTGGGCGACCATCGAGAAGTTCGTGGCGCATTGGCGGCGCTACAACAACAACGAATTTCTGTTTGAGAACTTCGAGTGGCTAGCGCGGTACAGCAATTGGTGGAAAGACACTCCCAGGCCGCGCGACCCGAATTACGACCCCAATCAGTTCAGCAAATGAAAAACTGAGGCGCCCTTGCGGGCGCCTCAGTCGATTCTAGTACAGCTCGACTTCGCTGAGATTCTTTTCGATCTTGCGCTTGACGCGCTGCAGCGCGTTGTCGATCGACTTCACGTGGCGATTCAGATCGCGCGCCATCTCTTGGTACGATTTGCCCTCGAGATAAGACAGCAGCACCTGCGACTCGAGGTCGCTCAGGTTCTCCTGAATCCGCTCCTTGATGTCTTCCGACACTTCCTGGTTGATGACCAGTTCTTCCGGATCCGACATCTTGGCGCTGGCCATGACGTCGAGCAGCGTGCGCTCGCTGTCCTCATCGTAGATCGGCTTGTTCAAGCTGATGTACTGGTTCAACGGGATGTGCTTCTGGCGCGTCGCGGTCTTGATGGCCGTGATGATTTGACGCGTGATGCACAGCTCGGCAAACGCTCGGAACGACGATAGCTTGTCTGCCCGGAAGTCGCGCACGGCCTTGTAGAGGCCGATCATGCCTTCCTGGATGATGTCTTCGCGATCAGCGCCGATGAGAAAGTAGCTCTTGGCCTTGATGCGGACGAAGTTCTTATATTTGTTGAGCAGGAACTCCATGGCGAGATTGTCGCCACACTTCGCTGCATTGACGAGTTCTTCGTCCGCTCGCTCGCTATAATCCAGTGTATCTTCCGCTTGGCGGAGTGCTCCCAAAGTTTTTTCCTTGACCCCCGATTTTTGAGTATTACGCACCCTTAATGTCCCTACCGATTATAGGGTCCGTCCCTCATTTCGTCAAGGATTACCGGGACAATAGGGGTGTGCTATGTCGTAGCGGCCGTTTTGGAACGCTGACGCACTACCTCGTATAATACCACAGCCCCAGCGGATGCTGCGTTGAGCGACGCCACGCGTCCCAAAACCGGGATCCGGACCAAGCGGTCGCAGCGCTCGGCCACCAGCCGCGAGAGCCCCTTGCCCTCGGAACCGACCACCAGGGTGCACTTCCCTAGATAGTCGGCTAGGGTATAGGGAACGGCAGTCGGCAGAGTGGCCAAGCCGACGACCCAGTGGCCGTCTTCTTTGAGGTCTTCCAACGCTCGGACCAGGTTCGGCACGCGCGCGATCGGCAGGTGCGAAGCCGCTCCGGCAGCCGCCCTTCTCGCGGCCGCCGTGACGCCCGCGCCGCGCCGCTCGGGGATCACGACTGCTTGCGCCCCGGCGCATTCGGCATTGCGCACGAGCGCGCCGAGATTGTGGGGATCTTCGATGTGGTCGAGCGCCAGCACGAGCGCGCTCTCGTTTTTGCGCAGCGCGTCGCGAGTCGCGCGCCAGTCGGCGTAACGGAACGCCGGCAGCAGCGCCGCCACGTGCTGATGCCTGGCGTTTTGGAAGCGCGCGAACCAGCGCTCGTCTTCGATCGCGATCTCGATCTTATTCCGCTTTGCGGCGGCGACGATCTCGGCCAGCGCCTTGTCATGTTGCCGATGCGACGCGATGATGATCTTGCGCACTCGCTCGCCCGCCGCGAGCGCCTCCGCTACCGCATGCACGCCGACGATGACTTCGTCATCGCCCGGCATCAAACGACCATTCGGAGCCTGCCGGCGTGTCCTTCACCGAGATGCCCGCCCGGCTCAACGCATTGCGCAGCGCATCGGATTGCGCGAAGTTCTTGGAGGCGCGCGCGACGTTGCGCAGCGCGATGACGCGCTCGATCAGCGCGGTGTCGCTGGAAACGGCGTCACCCGCGATCTTGCGCAGCATCGCCCTGGCCTCGTCGCTGAGATGCGCGACGGCGGATTTGCGCTCGAGATCTGCTTCCGCAGCGCTGCGCGGCAAGCCGAGGATATCGAGGCAGCGCTGGACGACGCCGAGGATGCTTGCATCGCCTTTGCGGCGCGCATCGCGCACTTGGGTCTGCAGCCACGCGACCGCGCCGCCGGTGTTGAGGTCGTCGTCGAGAAATGCGTCGAAGTCTTCCGGGGCTAAAGCCCCGGCACTACGAACGTGGCTGGGAGTGGGTAACTTTCGCAGATCGTCCAGCTCCTGATACAGCCCATGCAAGCCTTTGGCCGCGGCGTCGATCGCCTCTTCGGTGAAGTTGGTGGGCTTGCGGTATCCGGTCTGCAGGAACAGGTAGCGGACCGCGGCCGTCGAGTGCCGTTCGAGCAGCTCGGTGAGCGGGATGAAGTTGTTCAGCGACTTGCTCATCTTCTGCCCGTCGACCATCAACAGGCCCGCATGCATCCAGATGTTCGCCATCGGGTGTTTGCCGGTGAAGCATTCGGTCTGCGCGACTTCGTTCTCGTGGTGCGGGAATATCAGATCGGCCGCGCCCCCGTGAATGTCGATTTGATCGCCAAGGTAACGGCGCGCCATCGCTGAGCACTCGACGTGCCACCCCGGGCGGCCCTCGCCCCACGGACTCGGCCAGGTGGGCTCGCCCGGCTTGGCCTTCTTCCACAAGGCGAAGTCGAGCGGACTGCGTTTGTCCTCGCGCACTTCCATGCGCACCCCGGCGCGCAGGTCTTCGATCTTCTGCCCGCTCAGCTCGCCGTAGTGCGGATCGGATTCCACGGAGAAATAGACGCCGTCGCCCGACTCGTACGCCGCGCCGCGCGCGATCAATCCGGCGATGACCTCCACGATCGCGGGGATCTCCCGCGTCGCTCTGGGCTCGACGTCAGGCGGCTTCAGGCCGAGCCGCTTCGCGCAAGCCTCGTATTCGCCGAAGAAGCGGTTCACCACCGCGTCCCAACTGGTGCCGTCCTTGCGCGCGCGATCGATGATCTTGTCGTCGATATCGGTGACGTTCTGCACGTACGTGACGGCGAGACCCTTGGCGCTCAGGTGCCGGCGCAGCACGTCGAAAGTCAGAAAGGTGCGCGCGTGGCCCAGGTGCGGATTGGATGAAGGCGTCATCCCGCACACGTAGATGCCGACCAAGCCCTGGACCAGCGGCTTGAGCTCGTCGAGCTTGCGGGTCAGACTGTTATAGAGTCGGAGTGCCATTGCGCTGTTCGAGTTGGCGAACCTGCGCTTCGAGCGCCTCGATGCGGCCGCTCATCGCGGCCAGCGTTTCGACCAGCGGGTCGGGCATGTCCACTTGCGGGATGAGGGGTTCGGGATGCGCGCCGTCTTTCACGCAGCGCCCGGGCACGCCGACGACGGTGCAATCGGGCGGCACGGACTTGACGACCACTGCGCCGGCCGCGATCTTCGAGCGCGCGCCGATGACGATCGCTCCGATGACCTTCGCGCCTGCGCCGACCACGACGTCGTCTTCCAGCGTCGGGTGCCGTTTTTCACGCCGCAGGCTCGTGCCGCCGAGCGTGACGCCCTGATACAGCGTGCAGTTGCGGCCGACTTCCGCGGTTTCACCAATGACGACGCCCATGCCGTGATCGATGAAGAGGCCGCTGCCGAGCTCCGCGCCCGGGTGGATCTCGACGCCGGTGAGGAAGCGCACCCAGTGCGAGAACAAGCGCGGGATGACGGGCACGCCCCAGCGCTGCAGCGGGTGGATGAAACGGTGCGCGACGACGGCGTGGAAACCCGGATAGCAGAGCAGCACTTCGAGCCAGTTGCGCGCCGCCGGATCGCGCTCGAAGCACGCGTGCCAATCTTGACGGATCTGGTGGAAGATGGATTCTCTGGACATTGCGGCGTGCTGTGTTGTTATGACAGCGGCCCCTTGCTCGCCTCTTGCGTCTGCGCGAGCGCGTTGCGGATGCGCGCGGCGAGGCGGCGTGGCCCGAGCAGGGGCAATAATAGGGCAAGTTCGATGCCGTGCTCCCGACCCGTCGCGGCGATGCGGATGGGCCGATACAGCGCGCGCCCCTTGAGATCGTGCTTCGCGCCGAGCAGCGCCAGCGCGTCTTTGCTCGTGCTGGCGGCCAGCGCGGTGCGATCCGCGCATTTCTCTGCGGTTTCTGCAAGTTCGGCCACGAGCGAGCGCGCTGCTGCGCCGGTCAGCGCATCCTGTGCGCTGTCTTCGATGACGATTTGGTCGGTGAGCAGTTCGGCTGCAAGCCGCGGAACCTCACCGAGCACTTCCACGTGGTCGCTGAGCGCGTCGACGAGCAGCCCGCGCCACGCTTCGTCTTTGAAATCGGACGCAGCGGCGACCTTCTCGTCCTGCGCGGCCCACTGCGCAAAAAGCTCGCTGCGCTTCTCCTTTGGTAACGCGCGCAGGTAGTGCGCGTTGAACCAGCGCAGCTTCGCGTGATCGAAGACCGCGGGGCTTTTGGCCACGCGATCGAGCGAGAACGCTGCGGTCAATTCCTCGAGCGTGAAAAATTCGCGATCGTTGCCCGGCGCCCAGCCCAGCAATGCGAGATAGTTGAGCAGCGCCGGCGCAAGATAGCCGCTCTCTCGATATTCCGCCACCGAAGTCGCCCCGTGACGTTTCGAGAGCTTCGTATGATCCGGCGCCAGGATCATGGAGACGTGTGCGAACAGCGGCAGCGGCAGCTCGAGCGCTTCGTACAAGGCGACTTGGCGCGGTGTGTTGGGAAGATGCTCGTCGCCCCGGATGACGTGACTGATGGCCATATCGCTGTCGTCGACGACCGCGGCGAAATTGTACGTCGGCCCGCCTTCTGACTTCATGATGACAAAATCGCCGATCGAACCCGCTGGGAAATGCACTGACCCGCGCACGAGATCTTCGACGAACACGTCGCGCTCGGGCATCGTGAACCGGATGGCTCCCTTGCGTCCTTCCGCCTCGCGCGCGCTGCGCTGCGAAGGCGTGAGATCGCGGCACTTGCCGGAGTATCTGGGCGCCTTGCCGGCTTGTTCGGCCGCCTTGCGTTCCGCCTCGAGTTCCTCGGGCGTGCAGTAGCACGGATACGCGGCGCCGATCTCCAGCAGGCGCGCGGCGGCAAGACCGTAGCGATCCCCGCGCTCCGTCTGACGATAAGGCCCGAACGATCCGCCCACGTCCGTGCCTTCATCCCAGTCGAGCCCCAGCCAGTGCAGGTCGTCCTGGATGATCTTCTCCGATTCGCCGGAGGAGCGCGCATAATCCGTGTCCTCCGAACGCAGGATCATGCTGCCGCCGTGCTTGCGCGCGAAGAGATAATTGAAGAGAGCGGTGTGGGCGCCGCCGACATGCAGCGTGCCCGTCGGCGCAGGCGCAAAGCGCACGCGCACGGAGGCCGTCCTCTGCTTCATCTCTTCGTCGTCTCGATGGCGGCGATGACGCAGGCCGCGATGCCGGCGCCTTCGCCGGTGAATCCGAGGCCTTCGGTGTGCTTCGCCTTCGCGCTGCACCGTGACACGTCGATCTCGAGCGCTGCGGCGAGCGCCGTGCGCATGCCGTCTAAGTGGGGCGCCAGCGAGGGGGCCTCAGCCAGGATCGTGCAATCGATATTGGCGACGCCGTAGCCCGCGCCGCGCAGCAACCCGACGGCTTTGCGCAAGAGCTGCATGCTGTCTGCCCCGGCGTAGCGCGAATCGCCCGCGGGAAAATGCGTGCCGCAATCGCCGAGCGCGGCGGCGCCGAGGATCGCGTCGATGGTGGCGTGCGCGACCACGTCCGCGTCCGAGAAGCCTTCGAGGCCGCGTTCGAATGGAATGCGGCAGCCGCCCAGAATCAGCGGGCGCCCGGCAACCAAACGGTGCGCGTCAAACCCGAAACCGACTCTCAACGACGCGTTGCCAGCAGACGTTCGGCGATGCGCGCCGCGACCTCCAAGTCATCGGGCGTGGTGATCTTGAGGTTCTCGTACGAGCTTTCGATCAGGGCGATGGGCGTGCTCTGGTAGCGCTCGACCAGCGCGGCGTCGTCGGTCGCTTCGAAACCGTCCGCCTGCGCGAGCCGGTGCGCCTCGAGCAGCGTCGCGTACGAGAAGACCTGCGGCGTTTGCGCCGCCCACAGGCGCTCGCGCGGCACGGTGCCTTCCACCGTGTCTTTGTCGGTGGCGAGCTTGATCGTGTCCTTTACCGGCACGGCGGCGATCGCCGCGCCCACGCGCGCGGCCGCGCTGATGACTCGACCGGTGAGCGCGGAGTCGATGAACGGTCGCGCGCCGTCTTGCACCAGCACGTAGTCGCAGGTCGCCGGCACGGCGCGCAGCGCTACGTGGACTGAATCCTGGCGTCTCGGGCCGCCGCGCACGATCGAGCGGACTTTGCCGGCCCCGAAGCGCTCGGCGAGTTCATCGAATTCGGTCCGCTCGTCGTTCTCACAAGCGATGACGATGCCTGACACTTCAGGCGTGTCCGCCAGACTCTCGAGCGCCCATGCGACGACGGGCTTGCCGGCAAGGTCAAGCAGCTGTTTGCGCCGGCCGAATCGATCGCCGCGACCCGCGGCCGCGAGAATCGCAAAAACGTTCAAGAGCGCCCCTTACGTCTTCTTCAGGCGCGCGAAGATCATGCGCCCGGCCGCGGTCTGCAGCACCGACGTGACATGCACGCCGACGGTTTCGCCGATGAGGCGCCGGCCGTTTTCGACCACGATCATCGTACCGTCGTCGAGATAGCCCACGCCCTGGCTTTGTTCCTTGCCGTCCTTGACGATATTTACCGACATCTCCTCACCAGGCAGCACCACCGGCTTCACCGCGTTCGCCAATTCGTTGACGTTGAGAATCTGGACCCCCTGCAATTTCGCCACGCGATTGAGATTATAGTCATTGGTCAGGATCGGCGCGCCCATCTGCTGCGCGAGGCTGACGAGCTTGCTGTCGACGTCGCGTTCGGGAGAATCTTTCTCGAGGATCTCAAGGCGCCCGGAGATGTCACGCAGCCGATTGAGGATCTCGAGGCCGCGCCGGCCGCGCGCTCTGCGCATGGCGTCCGCCGAATCCGCGATCGTCTGCAGTTCCTTCAAAACGAACTTGGGCACGAGCAGCCTGCCTTCTACGAATCCGGCCTCGACGATCTCCAGGATGCGCCCGTCGACGATGACTGACGTGTCCAGCAGTTTCGGCGGTGCTTCTCCGCCTCCGCCCTTGGCTAAAGTGACGAGGCGCTGGCGAAGGCCGACGCGCAGTCCCGTGTATCCGAAGAACAGCGTGATCAGCGAGTAGATGACGATGGAGACGATCGGGCCATAGCGGGGCAGTTGGCGCACCGGTAAGAAAATGTCGCGGATCAAGAAGGCGACCACGAGCCCGGTGATGAGGCCGACCGCGCCCGAGAGCGCTTCGTTGGCCGAGAGGCCCGCGATCTTCTCTTCGAACTGCGATTGCGTGCGGTCGAAGAGCCTGTAGAGCATCGGCGAGATGAGCACGCCGACTGCGAAGCCCAGCAACGGCAGGCCGATGTCGCGCACGCGCGCCATGACGCCCGTTTCCTCGGCGAGGAGCGGCGCGTGCAAAGAAGCTTCAACACCCGCGGCGACGCCGAGGAGGCCGAAGAGCAGCGCAAAGATGATGCGTAAGACCGTTTTGCTCAAAGTCCGGCAGGGGCCGGGAAGAAAGGATGTAAGAATTCCGTGCACACGCTGTTGGCCAGCAACCGACCGCGTGGCGTAAGCCTAGCCCCCGAACCGTCCACTTCGAGCAAGCCTGCTTCACAGCATTTTTTTCGCGCCGCGGCAAATATCAGTGGCGGATCCACTCCGAAGCGGTCCCGGAAGTCCTGGTCCACGATGCCTTCGGCGGTGCGCAAGGCCAACATGGCCGCCTCGCCGACGCGTTCTGGCCAAGCCAGGGTTTCCGTGTCCTCTGTCGCGCTTTGACCTGCCTCGATCGCCGCGCAGTACGCCTCGTAGGAGCGGGCGTTGCGCGTGCGCGCGCCGTCGCGGTATCCGCAAGCGGACATACCGAGCGCAAGGCAGTCTCTTTGCCGCCAGTAACCGATATTGTGCGCGCACTCGAAACCCGGCTTGGCGAAATTCGAGAGCTCGTAGTGCTCTAGCCCGGCGGCGGTCAACAGGTCGTGTGCGTTTTCGAGTTGTTCGGCCATCGCATCGTCGTCGGGAAAGGCTTTGGAATCTTTTTGAAACCAGGTCGCATAGGGCGTGCCTTGCTCGATGGTCAGTGCATAGACCGATACGTGGCCGGGTTCGCAGCTCAGCGCTCTTCGCAGGGTGCGACGAAAATTGTCGGCGCTTTGACCAGGCACACCGGCGATGAGATCGAGGCCGATGTTGTCATGTCCGGCTCGTCGCGCTTCTTTTATATAGCGTTCGGCCTCGGCGGCGCTATGGGTCCGCCCGAGCCGGTGCAACTCCTGGTCTTCAAAGGATTGCACGCCCACCGACAGCCGCGTGATTCCGGCCTCGCGGTAGGCTGACAGATCGACGCTATTTCTCGATGGATTCGCTTCTAGGGTGCATTCGATGCTGCCCGGCGCGAGACCAAAGCGTTGGAACAGCGCTGCCAGGAGCGTGTTGATCTGCTCCGCCGACAGCGCGGACGGCGTACCGCCGCCCAAGTAGATCGTCTGAACCCCGCCGGGCGGAATGTCCGCTCGCTCGAGTTCGGCATGCAGCGCGTTCAGATATCGCAGCACCCGTTCGGCTTTGAACTCGACGACTGCGAAGTCGCAGTATGGACAAATGCGATCGCAAAACGGCAGGTGCACGTAGCACCCTGCGCCTTTGTCGCTGGTATCCCAATGTGGCATGTACGGTAATGGTTCGATGCACGGACCTAAAGGTCCGTGGCTACGTTCGTTTTCGTTTTTACATTACGGGGTGAAGAAAACGCCCACGGCGCCGGGGCCGGCGTGCGTTCCCACCGTGGGGCCTGCGTTGCAGATGATGAGGAACACCGGATCGACCCGCTCGCGCACGCGCTGTGCGACCGACTCCGCCAACTCAGGCGCAACGGTGTGCATGATCGCGCAGCGCGCGCTCCCTTTCTTGGGCGCAGCGGCCACCGTGAGATCCACCACTTTGTCGACCGCGCGCGCAAACGTGCGCACCTTCGAGTGCTCGGCGACTAGCCCGTTTGCCAGCGTGATGATGGGGACGATTTTGAGCACGTTGCCGAGCAGGCCTTGCATCTGACCGATGCGCCCGCCGCGCGCCAGAAACGTCAGCGTCGGGATGGCTGCATATAAATGAAGGTTCTCGATGTCGCTGTGCACCGCCGCCAAGATCTGTTCGAGCGACTCGCCGCGCGACGCCCGGTCTCGCGCGTTGAGCACGAGCAGCCCGAGGCCTGACGCGACCCAGCGCGTGTCCACGACCGTGATGCGCGCGGGATCGACCTGCGTGGCGGCGATGACTGCCGAGTTGTACGTGCCCGAGAGCGCAGATGAGAGATGAAGCGAGAGCACGTGCTCGGCGCCGGCAGCGAGCAGGCGTTCGTAGGTTTGCGCGAAGAGCCCCGGCGGCGGTTGAGCGGTGATGGGATGATTCGGGTTCTTGCTTAGCTTCGAATAGAATTGGTCGGGTGTCAGGTCGACGCCGTCTTGGAACTGCTCGGATCCGAAGGTGACGGAAAGCGGAACGACGGCGATATCGTCACCGGCGAGCGCGCCGAGGTCGGCGGTCGAGTCGGTGACGATGGCGATCTTCGAGCTCACGAAGAGGCTTGCGCGGATGCCGGGGGTTCGAGCATGCGCGCGATAGACCCGACAAGATCCTGCCGCACGGCGCGCAGGGCCATGCGCACCGCGCTGTGCACGGTGTGGGCATCGGCGCGTCCGTGCCCGACGATGCAAATGCCGCGCACGCCGAGCACCGGCGCGCCGCCGTGCTCGCGGTGGTCCATGCGCTTGCGCACCGCGCGGAACTGCGGGCGCAGCAACGCGGCACCGATCTTGGCGCGCGTCGATTTCTGGATCGCCTCCCGCAGCAAGGTGAAAATGTACTCGCTGGTCCCTTCCGCGGTCTTCAGCGCGACGTTGCCCACGAAGCCGTCGCACACGACGACATCGGCCTCGCCGAGCAAGAGATCGCGGCCCTCGACGTTGCCGATGAAGTTGATCGGCGCGGCGGCCAACAGCGGAAACGCCTCGAACGTCAGGGCGTTGCCCTTGGTCTCTTCTTCTCCCACGGACAACAAGCCGACCTTGGGATCCGCAACGCCCAATACCGCGCGCGAGTACGCCGTGCCCATCAGCGCGAATTGCACGAGCCATTCGGGCTTGCAGTCCACGTTGGCGCCTGCGTCGACGAGCAGCATCGGACCGCGGATGGCGGGCCAAGCGGTCGCGAAGCCGGGCCGCGCGATGCCAGGCAGCGTGCGCAAACGTATCTGCGCCGTGGCCAAAAACGCGCCGCTGTTGCCCGCGGAGTACGCTGCGTGCGCGAGGCCCTCGCGTACGAGGTCGACCGTCTTCCCCATCGACGTTTCTGCGCCGCGGCGCACCGCCGCGGTCGGCGCTTCGTCCATGGCGACCACGCCCGGCGCGTGGACGGTCGAAACGTTGAGCGGATTGCCCTCGCGCTGCAGCAGCGGCTTCACGCGCGCTTCGTCGCCGACGAGCAAGATGCGGCAGCCGAACGATTTGGCAGCCGCGCAGGCGCCGGCGACTATTTCTTCCGGAGCGCGATCGCCGCCGAGCGCGTCGATGGCGATGATGACGTCTTTATCGTTCAACGGCGATCACATAATCCGATGAGGTTTGGCCGCCATAGTAGGCCTCGACAGTCGCATCCGGGTACGATTCGCGCAGCGCTGCGACGACGCCCTCCGCATCTTTGTGTTTGCGTGCGATGCCGTAGTACAGCGAGATCAATGACGCATCCGACGCACCGGCATCGCGCACCAGCGCGACTGCTATGCCTGCGGCGTTGCGCCCCTCAACAAGCCGCTCCGAGGTGCCGTCGCGCGCTTCGATGGCGCCGACCAGCTGACCCCGCTTGACCGCCACGCCGCCGATCGCAGCTTCGCGGCCGGCGGAGAAAATCGAACCGCTTGCCACGACCGATGACTCGGCGAGCAGCGCCTCTGACGTAACCGTGGCGTCATCGGGGTGATTGACGAGACCGAACATCGCGGCGATGCCGTCGGCGACCGTTTTTGTCGGCACGACGACAACGCGGCGTTCGGTGAGCGCGTCGATCTCTTTTGCGGCAAGGATGATGTTCTTGTCGTTAGGCAGCAGATAGACGACCGGCGCGAGCACCTTGTTGACCGCCACGAGCAGGTCTTTGACGGAAGGATTCATCGTGGCGCCGCCCACCACGACCACGTCTGCGCCAAGCTCCTTGAAGATCTTAGCGAAGCCCTCGCCCGGCGCCACCGCCACGATGCCGCGCGGCTTTGACTCGCGGTCCACTACGAGCACATTGTGCTGCTCTTCCATGTTGTCAACTTTGTAGCGCTGCACGTCCCCGAACTCGCGAGCCATATCCGCGACCTTATCGGGGTAATCGGTGTGGATATGCACGCGGATGGTGCCGTCGCCGCCGGCGACGATGAGAGAATCGCCGTGGGGCACGAGCATCGTGCGCATGGCGTCGGCGTCGGTCGTGGCTTTGGCGAGCACGAATTCGGTGCAGAAGCGATGCGTCTCGACCTTCTGCTTCGTGGTGAACGTCGTGCGGCGCACGGGGCGGCGCGGAAACGCGGTCGTGTAGGGAGCGCGACCCGGCAGCATGCGGATCACGCCTTCCATGAAATACACGAAGCCTTGGCCGCCGGCGTCCACCACGTTTGCTTCTTTGAGCACGGCAAGTTGATCGGGCGTTCTTTCCAGCGCCTCGTTGGCGGCACCGACCACGGCATGCAGGAGTGAGAAAAAATCGGGATCGCCGACCGCGTTCTTGAAGGCGGCGTTCGCGGCTGCGCCGGCAACGGAGAGGATCGTGCCTTCCACCGGCTTGAGCAGCGCTTTGCGCGCGGCTTGCACGGCTTCATTCATCGCGGTCGCGAGTTCGCGCGTGTTGATCGCGTCGCGGTGGCGCACTTCGTAGGCGAAGCCGCGGAACATCTGGGAGATGATGACGCCGGAATTGCCGCGCGCGCCCATGAGCGAGCCCTGCGCGGCGGCCGCGGCGACTTCAGAGAGGGGCTTCGTGCGCACCTTTCGCGCTTCGACCATCGCCGCGCGCACCGTGAAGAACATGTTGGTGCCCGTGTCGCCGTCGGGCACAGGGAAGACATTGAGATCGTTGATCACGGACCGGTACTTGCGCAGAAAATACGTGCCGGCAACCACAAAATCGGCGAACGTCTTTCCGTCGCAGCGGGTTATCTCCACCAGTTTGTTGACCCCATAACGGCGTTATGGTACGATAGCGCGGTCATTCTTGTTACTCGGAGAGGAACCCCTCATGGCCAAGCGATGCGATATTTGCGGCAAAGGGCCGGCGGCGGGCAACAACGTGAGCCACTCGATGCGCAAAACGCGCCGTCGCTGGCTGCCGAACCTGCAATCCGTGCGCGTGAAGCAAGCGGGATCGGTGAAGACCATGAAGGTCTGCACGACCTGCTTGAAATCGAACAGAGTCACCCGCGCCGCGTAATTTTTGGATCTAGAGTTTTTTAAAGTGATCGTAGCCGCCGCGCGGTAGCGGCTCGCGACGATCGCCGTCCAGCAGCCACACGTTTCCGGCGCCGCTCTCGAATCGTCCAACCGCGCAAAGCGGCCGGCCGAACTTCGCTTCGAACGAGCGCGCGACGTGCGGATATGCGCGCGTTTCCACCGCGACCAGCAATTCGTAGTCATCGCCGCCGTCGAGCGTGAGCGAACGCGCGTCAACGCCTGCGGCGCGTGCCGCCTCCGCGACCGCAGGATGCACCGACAGCGACGCGGCATCGACATGCGCATCGAGCGCCGATGCGCGCGCCATTCTCGCGACGTCGGTCGACAAGCCGTCGGAGATGTCCATCATCGCGTGCACCGCGCGGCGCGATCCCAAGAAACGTCCCTCGCGCAAGCGCGGCTCCGGCGTGAAGTAAGCGCGCATCAAGAGCGCGCGGCTCTCCGCCCGCAGCGTGTCGGTTTTTCGCGCATCCGATACGCGCAGCGCCGCTGCAGCCAGCCCTAACGGCCCCGTGACAACGATGACGTCGCCGGCGCGTGCGCCCGCCCGGGTGCGCAGATTGCTGCGCCGCACTTCTCCGACGATCGTCGGGGCGATCGTCAGCACCGGCGCGCGCACGATATCGCCGCCCGCGATGGCGCATCCGGTTCGTCTGCCCAGCCCCGCCATGCCCGTGTAGAATTCGCGCGCCCATGCCTCATCGACATCGGCCGTGATGCCGAGAGCGATCACCGCGACGCAGGGCCGGCCGCCCATCGCGGCGATGTCCGAAAGATTCTCGGCTAACGCTTTGTGACCGAGCGCCTGCGGTGAAGTCTCGTGTAGTCGGAAGTGCACGCCGTCCACCAACATGTCGGTCGTGACGAGCGAAAGATGGCTTGCCTTTGTCTTCCACACCGCGGCGTCGTCGCCGATCCCCACGCGCAGCGATCGCGGAGACTCGCCCAACGCGCCGGCGATCGCCGCCACGAGGTCGTCTTCGGTTAGAGCCTCGCGCTTTAGCGCGCGCATGCCTCGCGCACCCGGCCGATCGTCTGGTCGGGCGCCGGCGTGCCGAAAATGCCCGCCCCCATGACGACCGTATCGGCGCCGGCTTTGGCGACGGCCGCCACGTTGTTGAGCGTGATGCCGCCGTCGACTTCCAATTCGACTGAGAGGCCGCGCTTGTCGATCATGCTGCGCGCCGCAGCGATCTTCGCCGTCGAAGATTCGATGTAGCTCTGGCCGCCGAAGCCCGGGTTGACGCTCATGATGAGCAGCAGGTCGACGTAGGGCAAAATCTCTTCGAGGACGTTGAGCGGCGTCGCCGGATTGATCGACAGCCCGGCACGTGCGCCGGACTCTTTGATGTGATGCATCAAGCGGTTTGCGTGCACCGTGGCTTCCCAGTGGACCGTGATGATGTCTGCGCCGGCGGCCCGGAAATCGTCGACGTAGCGTTCGGGTTCGACGATCATCAGATGGGCGTCGAAGGTCAGGCGGGTGAGTTTGCGCAGATCTTTGATGATCTTCGGGCCCCATGTGATGTTGGGGACGAAGCGGCCATCCATCACGTCGAGATGGAGATAGTCGGCTCCGCCGCGTTCAACCAGCGCGATCTGCTCGCGAATGTTCGCGAAGTCTGCGGACAGCAGCGACGGTGCGACTTTTAGGCGCCGATCAGGCTGCCCGTCGCGAGCGGTGGTCATGAGGGAGGGTTCTCGGCGCGATTGCGCGTTTCCTCAAGACGCCCGAGCTAGCGCTCGGGACGGTACACCCGAACTTCGTTCGGGTCGCTACATTCATCCGGGGCTAAAGCCCCGGCACTACATTTGCGCTGTGGATCAAATCGGGGTGGAGTTCACCAGTTCGCCGTTCACGTAGGTCTCGACCGTGCCTGCGCCGGTGACGGTGACGTCGAACGACAACGTGAACCCGCCCGTCGTCATCTGATCGTACAGGTCGCGCGAGCCCGATGCGTCTTGCAACACCACTTTCACGCGCTTCGATTTGGCCGAACCCGGCAGCTGAACGGCGATGCGCAGGGTTCGCGCCTCGTTCGGTGAGGGCAGCGCGCTGGTCGGCGAGGGGCTTGGGGTGGGCGTCGGCGTCGGCGTTTGTTCTGGAATCGCGGTCGGCTCCGGCGACGGCGTTTCCGTGGGCCTCGGCGTCGGCGTGGCCGGCGGGCCCTTGCTCACCTGCAACGCGATGCGCTCTCCGGGGATGAGCGGCTGTCCGGGCAGCGGCTGCTGCGCCACGATGGTATCCTTGGGCCTCGCGCCTGGCGTGATCGGCAAGTAGGTCGGTGGATCGATGGTGAGATGGTACTCGTGCGCAATGGATTTCACGAAGGTCAACGACAGACCCACGAAGTTCGGCACGTACGATCCCTCTCGCCCCGTCGCGATCGTCACGTCCACCTTCGTGCCGATGGGAACCACCGTGAACGGGTCGGGCCGCTGCGACGTCACCGTGCCGGCGATCACGCTCGTGCTGTGCTCTTGCGTAGCCGTGCCGAGCTGCAGGCGCGCGTTCGCCAACTCGACGCGCGCGTCGCGCAGGGATAAGTTGCTGAGGTTCGGCGTGGCGATCGTCGTCGGTCCGTCGGAAACGATCACGTCGATCGCGCGGCCCTCGCGCACGCGCACGCCCGCGGCGGGGAACTGGCCGAGGACCGCACCCTTGAGGGCTTTGTCATCGTTATGGTGCGCCACGACGCGCAAGCTGACGTGGGCCCGCTCGGCGACCGACCCCGCCTCGTCGAATTGCAAGCCGACGAACTTGGGCACTTCGACCGGGTTGCCGGAGGGTTCGAGCCAATGAAATGCCGCCCAGACGACCCACACGACGACCACGATGAGCAGCACGACCGCCGCGGGAAGAGCGTAGAGGCCCAGCCGGCTCTCGCGGCGCGGCGGCAGCGCGAAGGCCTCGACGCGCTTCTGGCGTCGCGGTTTGTCAGAATCGCTCACGCCAGCGCTTCGAGCACGGCATCGGGGATATCGGCGTTGGAGTACACGTGCGTCACGTCGTCATGCTCCTCCAGCGCGTCCAGGAATTTCAATACGGCCGGGGCGTCTTCGCGCGTGACGTCCGCTTGCGTCTTCGCGACCAGTTCGAGCCCGGCTGATTCGACCGCGAGATGCCGCGGCCCGAGCAAGGTCCGCTCGATCATCGCGCGCACGTCGCTTAGCGCGGGCGGTTCGGTCACGATCTCCGCGCTCTGATCCTCGAGCTTGACGTCGAGCACCCCGTCCGCCACCGCGCATTCGAGCAACTGATCCTCGGTGATGCCTGCGCGGGGGATGCGGATTACGCCGCGCTGCTCGAAGAGCCATCCGACCGAGCCTGTTTCGCCGAGGTTGCCGCCGTTGCGCGAAAACGCGTAGCGCATCTCGGAGGCGGTGCGGTTGCGGTTGTCGGTGACCGCCTCGACGATCACCGCTACGCCACGCGGGCCATAGCCCTCGTAGCGGACCTCTTCGAAACTCTCGCTTTTGCCCTCGCCGCTCGCCCGCGCGATGGCTCGCTTGATGTTGTCCATCGGCATGTTGTTGTCGCGCGCTTTAGCGACCGCCATCTTCAAGCGGAAGTTGGCCTCAGGATCGGGCGAACCGGCGCGCGCCGCCACGATGATCTCCTTGCTGAGCTTCGTGAAGAGCTGGCCGCGCTGCGCGTCCACCTTGCCCTTCTTCAGCCGGATGTTGTGCCACTTGGAATGTCCGGACATGACGCCTAGAAGATCCTCATGCTTTCGCGCCGTCGGGCTTGGGCGCCGGGTTCAGCGGCAAACCGAAGCGCAGGCGCAAGATGTCGCGGATGGTGCGCATGATCACGCCGACGGTCGCGCCCTTGGACTGTCCGGTGGTGCGCGGGTAGTGGTGCACGCCGATCTCGACCATCGACACGTTGCGCCGGCGTAATTTTATGAGCAGTTCGGAGCTGATGAACGCGCCGTTGGATTCCAGCTCGATGCCGTCCAGCGCCTCTCGCCGGAACATCTTCCAAGCGCAGTCGATGTCCCGGACGCGCAAACCGAACACGAGCCGAATGATAAGCCGATACGTCCTGGCGATGAACAGGCGATGCGGCGGATCGCTGCGCTTGATGCGGTAGCCGGCCACCACCGGCGCACTTGAAAGCAGCGCAAGCGTTTGGGGCAATTCTTGCAGATCGAATTGTCCGTCCGCGTCGGAGAAAAAGATCACCTCTTTGCGCGCGCCGGCAAAACCGCTGCGCAGCGCCGCGCCATAACCCTTGTTGACGCCGTGCTGGATGAGGCGCACGCGCCGATCTTCAGCGGCCAGGCGCTCGACGATCTGAGCCGTCGCATCCTTGCTGCCGTCGTCGACTACGATGACCTCAAAGTCGCTCTCGAGCGGAGCCACCGCCGCGATCGCCTTGCGCACGGTCTGCTCGATAATGCCTTCCTCGTTGAACGCCGGGAAGAACACCGAAAGCGACACGTCAGATCCAGCCCCACCAGCCGGGCGCGCCGCCGGACAGCCACATGCGCGACTGCCATTGCGCTTGGGTGATATGCCCGCCCGACAGCAGCGGATAGAAGTACATGAACATCCACAGGCACGCCACGAGGTAGCCGCCGACCGCGAGCTGCGCCGTCAAGCGCCAGGTGCGGTCCTCTTGTGAGACTGCATCCGCCCAGATCCAGAAACGCTGCAAGACGTAGGTCGTGCACAGACAGATGATCGCCAAGTTGTTAAAGACATTGTATTGGAAATCGATGCGCGGCGAACCCATCCACGGCAGCCAGTGCACGAAGTATGCGAAGACCACGAGGAGCATGCCTTTGTGCCTTGCCCGCCACGCCAGCAGCCCCGCGAGAGGAACCGTGATCACGCCGGCAATCCAGACCGCTGGGTTGGGCAGCGCCAAGATCTCGGCCACGATCTGCACCGGGTCTTTCGGACCGGTGAACGTCTTATAGTAATAGGAGACTGGGCGCAAGTCGAACGGCCAGGTCCACCACTTCGAGCTGTACGGGTGCGTGGCGGTGGCGACCGTGTCGTGGTGGTACACGTACATCGAGTGTTGCAAGATCAGCAGGTCTTGGAAGGTCTTGCCCAAGCTGAAGTACGGGATGTAGGTCAGGACATACACGCCAAAGGCGAGCGCGAGCGTCGCGCCCAGGAACAGCGGCAAGCGCCAGCCGATCGGATTGCCCCAAACGAAGCGGCGCGGCGCACTGCTCGCATCGCTCTTGCCCGCCGATTTCGCGGGGTTCGCCGCGAAGAATTGCTGCGCGATGACGAATCCGCCGATGCACCAGATGGCGAAGAGATCGAACGCGCCGTACCACTTGCTCGCGCCGGCGCAACCCAGCGCGAGTCCGGTGAGCACCAGCCACACGCCCCAGCGCTGCTGATCCGCGATCGGTTCCGTCTTGGTCGAGCCGGAGATGGAGCCCTCGACCCACCACGTGACCTTGTCGCCGCCTTCGACCGCCTCAGCCCCGTCGGGATTCCACGTCACCCGTTGCTCGCCGTCGTTGAGGGTGGCGCCTTTGAGCGAACGCTTCTCGCCGCTTGGGAACGTCACGTTGGTGCCGTCCGCCCATGTGCCGTCGGGATAGACGACGTTCTTGCCGGTCTCGCGCTGGGTGCGCTCGCGCAGCGCCCTCCATACGCATACTCCACCCATGGCGAGCATGAACGCGATGAAGATGCCCAGGGGAACAGCCTGACCGGATGCCGTTTGATAGAAATTCGTCTCCAGCGCCACGAACGAAACGATGGCGAGCAGCACGAGCGCGGCGATGAAGTTGTTGGACGCCGGATACGTGATCTTGTCGACACGCCTTACGATCTGGACCGACGTCCAAAAGCGATAGCCGCAATACAACGCCGCGAGCGAGAACAACGCGACGTAGATCTCGGGCACCGCGATGCGCGAATGCACGTAGAAAAAACCGCTCGTGAGCAGCAGGAACACCGCGACGAGCGCCGCGGCGGTCGAGCTGAAGAGCCGCTTGGCAAAGGCGTACAGCAATGGGACTAGCAGCGTGCCCGCGAGCACCACGGCAACGCGCGAACTCACCGGATCGCCGACGCGATTCTTCACGAAGAAGGCCCCAAAGGCCATGCTGTGATTTACGAGCCACGCACCGAACGCCGGAAGGAAGATCTGGAAGAACCACGCGGTAGCGGCCATCGCGAGTTTCGGCAGCGGTGGATGCGTCCACTCGAACACGTCTTTGTGTTGGAGATACTCTTGCGCGGAGCGCGCGTAGTATATCTCATCGAAAATGCGCTCGTTCGGGTTTGACAGACCGTAGAACAACCACAGACACGTGCCTGCGGTGAGGCCCAGCACGATCAAGCGATCTGCGCGCGCGAGCGCCACCAACCCCTCGACCAGTTGCGGCGCGGTCCGCCCGGCGAGTCGCACCCCGCGTGCAAACCATGCGTTGAGCCCGGCGCCGAACTCTTCGACGAGGAACGTGGCCGCGAGCACGAACAACACCAGCACGTTCAGCAGCGAAAGCGGATGGACGAGCAGCGGATTGAGATCCTGGCTCGGGGTCTTCAGGTACTGGAGCGCGTAGGTCAGGTTGACGAGGAACGTCACCGACAGCACGGCCGTGGAAATGCGCGTGATCGGCCCCAGGTTCCACACCAGCGGCGCGAGCGCGATCGCCGAGAACAAGTAGCGCTCGTGCATGCGCGTGAGAACCATGAAGTAGCCGAGCATCGCCAAGAAGCAAGCGAATAGGAGCACCCGCTCGCTCTGCTGTGGAGCGGGGCCATTTGAATCCTGCGTGCCGCGCCACTGCCGGAACATGATGGCGAGCATGAGTCCGTTGAAGATGATCAATCCCCACAGCCACTGCGGGCCGCCTTTGGCGCCGAAGAGCGTCGGGAGCCACGACAGCCAAGGAACGGTGCCAAGCATGGTCGGCTGGTTGTCAGGCTGCCAGAAATCGTGCGCGATCGAATAGAGATTGAACGCGTTGACCGAGTTGAACGGATAGACATCGCGTCCATGACCGTATTGGCCGTATAGCCACGCTAAGGTGTCGAGCGGATGCGCGTTGGGCGCGAAGGGCGCCGAACCGAGATACGCAACGCCGAGTCCGATAATCGGGATGAGCGCCAGGCGCCAGTGCAACCCTTGGCGCCGGATCTGCCATAACAGCAGCAGCGGCGCCACCGCGATCGGGTGGGGCTTGATCAGCACGGCGAACGCCAGCGCCAACCAGGCGAACTCAAAACGGTCGGTGAGCGCGAGGTAGATCGCCCATGCCAAGAAGACGGCGGCGACCGAGTCCGCCTGCCCCCACACCGCGGATACGAACCAAATCGCGGGGTTGAATGCGATGATGCCGGCCGCGAAGAGCGATGCCGAGGTGTTCCACATGCGGCGCGCGATGAGGAACACCAAGTAGCACAGCCCGAGATCCGCGATGACGGCGGGCAACTTGACCAGGTACAATAGCAAGTCGAAATGGGGTCCGGCCAAGCCTGCCAACGCGTGGTGCAGGCCGGCGACGCCCCATAAGATGAGCATGTAGCCAGGCGGATAATCGACGAATCCGGCGTGGCTATAGAAACCGTGCAGGCCATAGATGCCGATGGCGTTGGTCCAGGCCTCGAAGGTTCCGATGTCGGTCGTGTGTCCGACGGCCGGCAGAAACAGCAGCCGCAGCACGAAGGCGCCGGCCAAAAGACCGGCGATACCGAGGATCTCATTCTTGGCCAACGGCGATCCAGCGGCGCTCCCCTTGCCCTCAGAGGGTGCGGCCAAGGTTGAACCCGGCCGGGCTGTTAGCGATTGAGCCGCCGGCGTTGCGGGGGCGGGATTACGTTTTGACACTGGATGCCATCGTTCTCCCCTGCGGACGGGGCGGCCCTGCTGCTACGCGCTGCGCTCCCGCCACTGCTGCACGAAATCGGCGAGCGGCGGCAGATCTCTTGCGCGATCTGCTGCGTCGTCGAAGTGCTGCGCGGCTGCGCGCGCGGCCGCGACCCGAGCTCCACAGCGTTCTAGCGCGATGCGAAGTTCCGAAACTTCTTGCGCTTGCGCTTCTGGGACTTGCGCCTCGGAACGCGTGAATGCACGTCGGATGATCTCGCCCGCCCCACTCGGATCATTTTCGAGCGCCCACACGATCGGATAGGTCATCTTTTGGCGCGCGATGTCGCTGCCGGCAGGCTTGCCGGTATGCTCCGTCGCTCCCCAGATGCCCAGCACGTCATCTTGGATCTGAAATCCAAGGCCAAACGAACGACCGATGCTCGAAGCCTGTTGCACGGCGGCCTCGCTCGCGCCGGCGCAGCGCGCTCCGAGGCGCCCGGCGCACGCGAAAAGCGCGGCCGTCTTGCCGCCGATCATCTCGAGGTACGCGGCGACGTGCAGCGCCGCGGCGCCTTCGGCATCCAGGTCGAGTGCCTGACCTTCGCACATCTGCACGTTCGCAGTTGCCAGATCCAGGCCCATATCGCGCGCCGCCTGTGCGCTCACGCCGGCTTCTTCTTCCACGCTTTCGAGCGCGAGGTGCGCAAGCGCACCGACCGCATCCCCCGCATTGATGCCGTGTGCGAGCCCGTAACGCGACCAAATCGTCTCGCGGCCGTGGCGCAGCGTGTCGCTGTCTTCGATGTCATCGTGGATCAGCGAGTAGTTGTGCAGCAATTCGATGGCGGTGCATGCGCCGTACGTCGCCGGCGCCGGTGCGCCGTGCGCCGCGGCTGCGGCGAGCACCATGCGCGGACGCAGGCGCTTGCCGCGCCGCGGCTTTTCGCGGCCTGCGTCGAGGTAACCGAAATGGTACGCGATCTGCGCAAAGACAGGGTTGTCGCGGGCGTGGCGCCGGAGAAAGGCTTCGAAGTATGCTTCGAAGGCGTCGAGCATTTTCCGGGGCTAAAGCCCCGGCACTACAGGCCCCGCCGTTGAATAGGCCGGTTCCGGGAACCAGTCGCGCAGGGTCTGCTCGATCTCATCGGCGAGGAAGCCGGGCGTCGACGCGCCGGTCGCGATACCCACGCGCTCCGAGCCGTCGAACCACTCGCGCTTGAGATCGGCGACGCTCTCGACGAGATGCGCTTTGGCGCCTTCGACTTCGGAGATCTCGGCGAGATGGCGCGTGTTGGCCGATTTCGTACCGCCGACCACGACCATCACATCGACGTCGCGGGCGAGCTGCCGCGCGGAGAGCTGACGGCCCTGGGTGTCGGGGCAAATCGTGTTGTAGATGCGCGTCTCGTAATTAATCGCGGCGATCTTCGCCACCAACTCTTTGAACTTGTCTTCGTTGAGCGTGCTCTGCGACACGATCGCGATGCGCCGCATCCGCCGTATCGGCGTTTCGTCTTGCGGCCATTCGTTGAGGATCAACGCGCCAGGCACGTGACCCGCGATGCCGCGCACTTCGGGATGATTGGGATCACCGAGGATGATGACGCTACGGCCTTCGTCTTGCAGCTTCTTGGCGAGTTTCTGGGTGCGCGTCACCATCGGGCAGGTCGCGTCCACGACGCGCAGGCCCTTGGCTTCGGCCTTTTCCAGAGTCTGCGGCGGCAGGCCGTGCGCGCGCACGAAGAGCGTGCCGGCATCGATGTCGTCAAGGGATTCGGTGTTCTTGAGACCGCGATCTTCCAGCTCTTTGACGATGAGCGGATTGTGGACGATATTGCCCATGGTGTACACGTCTTCGCGCTCCGCCGTTTCGGCCAACGCGCGTTTGTACGTCAGCTCGACGCCGAAACAGAACCCCTGAGTGCGCGCCTTGAGTATCTCCACGAAGCTCCTTACTCGGCCGCCAGCGCATCGATCGCTTGGGTGACCTGGCCGGTCCACTGCTCGATTTCCGCTTTCGTGGCTTTTCTTTGGCTTCCCTGGAGAAGCATGGGCTTGCCTATGCGCACGCGCACATGGCTGCCGCGAAACCGTCGCATCCCGAATTGGGTTCTGACGAGCGCGACGGGAATTAGCGGCACCTTTGCGGTGGCCGCGAGCAGCACGGCGCCGCCTTTGGCTTGGACATCGCCTGTGAGGTTTCGCGTGCCTTCGGGGAAAATGCCGACCACGCCGCCGGCGTTGAGTATCTTCAGCGCGCGGCGCACGGACGCTAAATCCGCTTTTTCTCGATCGACCGGAAACGCATGAACGTGATCGATGATCCAGCCGAGCACCGGGATCTTGAACAGCTCTTGCTTGGCCATGTAGTGGATCGTGCGCGGAAACCACGTGCCGAGCAGCGGCGGGTCGAGATACGAGCGATGGTTGGCGGCGACGACAAGACCGCCTTCGGGGGGCACGTTTTCGGTGCCCTCGACCTTGGCGTCGAAGAGCAGGCGCGTGGTCGGCCTTAAGGTCGTTTTGATGACGTTGTAGAGGCTCACAACTTTGCTGCCGCCGCTCTGACGCCGCGCTCGAGCAGCTCGACGACCTGATCGACCGAGAGCTTCGACGTATCGACTTCGACGGCGTCCGGCGCTTTGACGAGCGGCGACGTCTTGCGCGCGCGATCGCGTTGATCGCGGCGCTCGATCTCGGCGCGCAGCGCCACACGATCCATCTGGATCCCCTGCTCGCGAAGCTCGCTCAGACGCCGATCCACGCGCGCGTCAAGCGTGGCGGTCAGGAAGAACTTCACCGTCGCGTGCGGCAAGATGACGGTGCCGATGTCGCGGCCGGCCATGACGACGTCGCGCTCGTCCGCGAAGCCCCGCTGCGTGGGGACGAGGCGTTCGCGCACCCCTCGCATCGCGGCGATCGACGAAACCGCGCGCGACACCGGCGGCGCGAACAGCTCCTGCGCGACTTCCTTGCCCGCGACTCGAATGGTATATGCTCCACCTGACGGACCGCCCTCGCTGATTTGAGGCGGTTCGCGTTCGAGCAGCGCGACTACGGCCGCCTCGTCGTCGGTGCTGACGCCCCGCTCGAGCGCGAGCAGCGCGACAGCGCGATACAGCGCGCCGGTGTCGAGAAAGGTGCAGCCCAAGCGCTGCGCGAGCCGAGCCGCGACGGTGCTTTTGCCGGATGCGACCGGACCGTCGATAGCGACTTGCAAAGGTCTTTTCAAGCGTGGCCGAGTTTCGCTCGGAAGACGGTGCCCGACCTCCGGGGCTAAAGCCCCGGCACTACATTTGAGCGGAGCCGGAAAGGCGGACGGCGGCGCCGCTCCCTCGAACGCCCGTCTGCGATGCCAAACGCGCCGATTGTGCACATCGACGGGACCAATCTGACCATTCCGCTCGTCAATGCGATCGCGGCGGGTGGCGTCAATGTCCGGCTCGCCGATTCCGTGCGCCCCCTCGTGGATGCCGGCCGGCACATCGTGGAGCAAGCGGTCGCAGCCGGGGAACGCATTTATGGCGTCACGACGGGGTTCGGCAGGCTGAAAAGCGTCAAGATCGAGCCGCGCGATGCACTGGCGCTGCAGCGCAACCTCGTGCTGAGTCACTCGACCGGTGTCGGCCCGCCGCTGCCCGAAGGCGCGACGCGTGCGAGCGTCTTGCTGCGCGCGCATTCGCTCGCACGCGGCTACTCCGGCGTGCGCGTCGATGTCATCGACTTGCTTTTGGAACTTATCAATCGCGACGTGCTCCCCGTGATCCCCTCTCAAGGCTCGGTGGGTGCCTCTGGGGATCTCGCGCCGCTGGCGCACATGTCCCTCGTGCTCATCGGCGATGGCGAGGCATTCGTGCACGGCAAGCGCATGGATGGCGCCGCCGCCTTGAAGGCGGCCGGGCTTTCTCCGCTCACCCTTTCTTATAAGGAAGGTTTGGCTCTGGTCAACGGCACGCAGGTGATGACCGGCATCGGCGCGCTGGCCGCGTTCCGGGCCGAGAATGCCTGCAAAGCCGCCGACATCGCTTCGGCGATGAGTCTCGAAGCGTTCATGGGCACGGATGCCGCATTCGACGAGCGGCTCAACGCGCTGCGGCCGCATCCTGGTCAGACGCGCGTCGCCGCGAACCTGCGCCGCTTGCTGCGCGGCTCGGGCGTGATGGAATCGCATCGCGATTGCGACCGCGTGCAGGATCCATACTCGTTCCGCTGCATACCGGTCGTGCACGGCGCGGTGCGCGACGCGCTGCATTTCGTCCAGAACACGCTCGAGATCGAGATGAATTCGGTGACCGACAACCCGATCGTGTTTCCGGAAGACGGGTCGTTCGTCTCCGGCGGCAACTTTCACGGCGAGCCGGTCGGCTTGGCGATGGACTACCTCGGCATCGCCATCGCGGAACTAGGCTCGATCGCCGAGCGGCGCATCTACAAGCTGCTCGAAGGCCTCGAGGGGTTACCCCCGTTTCTGAGCGAACGGCACGGGCTGCATAGCGGCTACATGCTGGCCCAATACACGGCTGCCGCCCTCGTGTCCGAAAACAAGACGCTGGCGTTTCCCGCATCGGTCGATTCCATTCCGACGTCGGCCGGCCAAGAAGATCACGTCAGCATGGGCACGATTTCCGCGCGCCAGTGCGCGCAAGCTATCGAGAACGTGGAGAACGTGATCGCGATCGAACTGCTGGAAGCGGCGCAAGCGCTCGATTTTCGCCGGCCGCTCGAATTCGCGCACGGCACTGCTATTGGTCACCGCCTCGTGCGCGAGCACGTACCGCACCTGGACGTCGACCGCAACGTGAGCTTGGAGATCGCGGAGATCCGCCGGTTGGTTTCGAGCGGCGAGTTGGTGCGCGCGGTGGAATCGGAAATCGGAGGCTTGTGATTCCTTGACCGTCTCATTGCCGCGCGTGGTGCGTGCGCCACGCGGCCCGCAACGTACCTGTCTTGGCTGGGGCCAAGAAGGCGCGATGCGCATGCTCATGAACAATCTCGATCCCGAGGTCGCGGAGCGGCCGCAGGATCTGGTGGTGTACGGCGGGAGCGGACGCGCCGCGCGTTCGTGGGAGGCCTTCGACGCGATCGTGCGGACGCTGCGCCGGCTCAAGAACGACGAGACGCTGCTCGTCCAGTCGGGCAAGCCGGTCGCCGTCTTTCCGTCGCACGAAGCGGCGCCGCGCGTGTTGATCTCCAACGCCATGCTGGTGCCAGCGTGGGCGACGTGGGAGACCTTCCGCGACCTCGAAGCGCGCGGTCTGACGATGTTCGGTCAGATGACGGCCGGCTCGTGGATCTACATCGGCACGCAAGGCATCTTGCAAGGCACCTACGAGACGTTTGCCGCGCTTGCGGACAAGCATTTCGGCGGCTCGCTTTCGGGGCGCATCGTGCTGACGGCCGGCCTGGGAGGCATGGGCGGCGCGCAGCCGCTGGCGGTCACGATGTGCGGTGGTGTTTCGATCGTGGTGGAGGTCGACCCCGAGCATATCGAGCGCCGCATCAAAGCCCGCTTTTGCGACGTCTCCGCGATGACGTTGGACGAGGCGCTGACTTTAGCTCAGGGCGCCGCGCGGGATGGCCGGTCGCTTTCCATAGGTCTGCTCGGCAACGCCGCTGAGGTGTTCCCCGAAATGCGGCGCCGCGGCGCGGCGATCGACGTCGTCACCGACCAGACCGCTGCGCACGACCTGCTCGCGGGATACGTGCCGGCGGGTTTCGATTTGGAAGGCGCCGCGGAACTGCGGCAAGCGGATCCGGCGCAGTACGAGCGCCGCGCTCTTGAGTCTATCGCCGTGCAGGTGAGCGCGATGTTGGAGTTCCAGCGCGCCGGCGCCGTGGTGTTCGACTACGGCAACAACATCCGCGCGCAAGCGCGGCGCGCCGGAGTGAAGGATGCGTTTGCGTTTCCTGGTTTCACGCCGGCGTTCATCCGTCCGTTGTTCTGCGAGGGCAAGGGGCCGTTTCGCTGGGCTGCGTTGTCGGGCGACGCGAAGGATATCGCGAGTCTCGATGACGCCCTACTCGAGACGTTTCCGCACAACGTCCGGCTGCGCCAATGGATCGAGATGGCGCGCGAGCGCGTGACTTTCCAAGGGCTTCCGGCCCGGACCTGCTGGCTGGGTTACGGCGAGCGGCGCGAGTTCGGTCTGCGCATCAATGACATGGTCAAACGCGGCAAACTTGCGGCGCCGATCGTCATCGGCCGCGATCATCTCGACACCGGTTCGGTGGCGTCACCCTATCGCGAGACTGAAGCGATGCTTGACGGCTCCGATGCTATTGCGGATTGGCCGATCTTGAACGCGTTGATCAACGCCGTCGGCGGCGCGCATTGGGTCAGCGTGCATCACGGCGGCGGCGTGGGCATCGGCTACTCGATCCACGCCGGCATGGTGGTCGTGGCCGACGGCTCGGCTGATTCAGAGGCGCGCCTGTCGCGCGTGCTGACGAGTGATCCCGGCATCGGCATCGTGCGCCACGCCGACGCCGGCTATCCCCAGGCCATCGCGGCCGCCGACCGGCACCACCTGGATTGGAGATTTTGATGGAAACACAACGCGCCGTGTTCACCGTTCAGCGCTCGGACGATCGCTATTGCGCCGATCATGGCTGGCTCAAGACGTGTCACTCCTTCAGCTTCGCCGACTACCAGGACCCGAGCAATCAGAATTGGGGCGCGCTGCGCGTGCTCAACGACGACACGATCGCGCCGGGTGAAGGCTTTCCGGCGCATCCGCATCGCGACATGGAAATCCTGACGTACGTCCTTGACGGCGAACTGGAACATCAGGACGATATGGGCAATCGCGGGGTCGTCGGCCCCGGTTCCGTGCAGTACATGAGCGCCGGTACCGGCGTGAAGCATTCCGAATTCAACCACTCCAAGGAACGCCCGCTGCATCTCGTGCAGATGTGGGTGTTGCCGGGCCAGCGGAGCGTGAAGCCGTCGTATGGTCAGCGCGAGTTCACGCTCGACGATCGGCGCAACCGCTGGCTGCTGGTTGCGAGCGGCCGGCCCGGCGAGGGCGCGCCCGTGAAGCTGATGCAGGACGCCAGTTTCAGTGTTGCGCGGCTCGAGGCTGCATCTCTTTCGCACGAATTCGCGCCCAGCCGTTTTGGATTTCTCTTCGTCACCGACGGCACGCTGTCGGCGAATGATGAACAGCTCAAAGCGGGCGACGCGGTGCGCATCGCTGGGGTTCCGTCGCTGAAGATCGCAGGTAGCGGCGAACTCCTTTTGTGGGATCTGCCGCCGCTATAAGCGTTTCGATCGCAGATGCGCTTGGAAATACTTGCTCGTGGGGGCATGATCGAGCGCGTCTGCCAGCAATGACGTAGCCGCGACCACCTTTTCGAGCGAAGCGCCCGTTTCGATGCCCATCCCCTGAAGCATATACAGCAGGTCCTCGGTGGCCAGGTTGCCGCTTGCGCCGGGGGCGTACGGGCATCCGCCGAGGCCGCCGGCGGACGAGTCGAATATCGCTATGCCCATCTCAATCGCAGCGACGACGTTCGCCAGCGCGGTTCCCCTCGTATCGTGGAAGTGCATCGCCAGCCGTCCACGATCGATGCGCGCGAGGAGCTCATCCGTCAATTCATAGACTTGCTTGGGCGTTGCGACACCGATGGTGTCGCCGATGCTCAACTCGTCGATGCCCAGCGCCACGAGCCGGCTCGCGACGTCAAGAACTTTGGCCGGCGCGATCGCACCCTCGTAGGGACAACCGAAGCACGTCGAGATGTAGCCGCGCACGCGGATCTTATGGGCCAGGGCCTTTTCAACGACCGGCTTGAAGCGCTCGATCGATTCGGCGATGGTCGCGTTGATGTTATGTTTGTTGAACGTTTCGGATGCGGCGGTGAAGACCGCGATCTCTTGCGCGTTCGTCGCAAGCGCGCGCTCTAGGCCTTTTTCATTCGGCACGAGCACGGAATAGCGCACGCCGACCTTGCGTTGGATACGCCGCATGACTTCGTCGGCGTCGGCGAGTTGCGGAATGGCGCTTGAGCTGACGAACGAGGTCGCTTCGATGACCGGCAGGCCTGCGTCTGAGAGCGCGTCGATGAAGCGCACCTTGACGTCGGTCGGGATCTGCGCCTTTTCGTTCTGCAGGCCGTCGCGCGGACCGACCTCGACGATTGTGACGCGCTTCGGCAACTTTGCGAGCAACTGCGCCATATCGAGCGAGTTCGGATTAGCCGGACTAAAGTCCGGCATACCACATATCACGATACCACACCGGGGCTAAAGCCCCGGCACTACAATCAACCTTGTCAAGACGGGGTCACTTCGGCGAGCGTGGTGCCCGCGTCTACGCGATCTCCGGATTTGACGTTCACCGCCGCCACTATTCCGTCATACGGCGCCGCTACCGCGTGCTCCATCTTCATCGCTTCCATGACGACCAGGACTTGATGCGCCTTGACGCGATCGCCCGGCTTCACGGTGACCTTCACGACGGTGCCGGTCATCGGCGCGACGGCGCCGGTGCCGCTGCGGGAAACGGATCCGTGCGTCTCCGCGTCCATCACGTCCGGCGGTGCAAACGTCAACTCGCCGCAATAGACGTCGGATACGAAAATGCCGTTGGCGGTCGGCGCCGCCGCGAAACTTCTTTCCGAACCGTCGAGGGTCAAGCTGAACACGTACGGCGCGCGCTTGCGCACCAAGGCTTCTTGGTCCCCCGCTTTGCTGCGCCAGGCGGCTGCCTCCCAATCGTAGCTCAGCGCGACTTCGCTTGTGCGCGGCCGCTGGAAACGCACGACTCTATTTTCAAACGTTTGTCGCCACGCGCCGCCCAAAAGCATCAACGCGCCGGCGCCCGCCAGCATCGCCCTCGCGAAGCTCTCGTCGTCGTATAACCGCTCCGGCCGGAAATGTTCTTCGAGAAAGCGCGTCGTCGTCGCGCCTTGTGCGAACGCGGGCGTTGCAACCAGCCAGCGCAAAAATGAGATGTTGTTCGACACGCCCAGGATCGTGTAGTCGGCGAGCGCCGCGCGTAGTCGGGCGATGCACGCGGCGCGCGTTTGATCGAAGACGATCAATTTCGCCAGCAAGGGGTCGTAGTGAACGGACACCTCGCTGTCCGCTTCGATCCAGGTGTCGAGCCGCACGCCATCATCGTGCGGCTCAAAGACGTGGATGATGCGACCGCTCGACGGCAAGAACCCGTTGGACGGATCTTCGGCATAGACGCGCACTTCGATGGCGTGGCCGCGCGACGCGACTTCTTTCTGCTGGAGTTCCAGCGGCTTGCCGGCAGCGATGTCGATCTGCTCCCGCACCAGGTCGACACCGGTCACCGCTTCGGTGATCGGGTGCTCGACTTGCAGGCGCGCGTTGATCTCCAAGAAATAGAACTCGCCGTTCGCATCGAGCATGAACTCGACGGTTCCGGCGTTCGTGTAGCCGACGGACTTTGCGATCGCGATCGCGGCTTCGCCGAGGCGTGCGCGCAGGTCGGGCGTCACCGCGGTTGACGGCGTTTCTTCCAGAACTTTCTGGTGGCGGCGTTGGATCGAGCATTCGCGCTCGTTGAGATGGATGCAGTGACCGTGCGCGTCGGCGAGGATCTGCACCTCGACGTGCCTTGGATCGGCGATGTACTTCTCGAGGAACACTGTGTCGTCGCCGAACGCCGCTTTTGCTTCGCGCTTGGCGCTCTCGAGCGCATCGTCAAAAGCCGTCAGCTCGGTGACGAGGCGCATGCCTTTGCCCCCGCCACCAGCCGCCGCCTTGAGCATGAGCGGTGTGCCGATGCGCTTTGCCTCGCGTGCGAGCGCGGCGGGAGATTGGTCGGCGCCGAGATAGCCCGGAACGGTCGGCACGCCGGCCGTTTGCGCGGCCTTCTTCGCCGAGATCTTGTTGCCGGCGGCGCGCATGGCGGCGGCGCTTGGCCCGATGAAGACGATGCCGCTGTTTTCGCACGCCTGGGCGAAGTCGGGGTTTTCAGATAAGAACCCGTAGCCGGGGTGGATGGCGTCCGCCCGGCTCTCGCGAGCAACCGCGAGAATGCGCTCGATGTTGAGATACGAGTCGCGCGCCGGCGCCGGCCCGATGAGCAGCGTCGTGTCGAGTTCGCGCACAAGTCGCGGGGAGAGGTCCCCTTGGGCATACACGCCGATGCTGTAGATCTTCATCGCGCGGCACGTGCGCGCGATGCGCAGCGCGATCTCGCCGCGATTAGCGATGAGCAGTCGCTTGATCGGCCGGAGCGCCGCGGTCGCTTTGGTTTTAGCCTTTACCGCCAATTCGGCTTGCGCTTTTCGATGAACGCGCGCAGGCCTTCCTGACCTTCGGCGCTGGCTCGGCGCTCAGCGATGCGGCGTGCCGTCCATGGCTGCGCGTCCGAGAGCGGCATCGAGCCGACGGTTTTCGCGATTTCCTTCGCCGTCCGCGCCGCCTGCGGGCCGGCGCTTAGCGACTCTTCGACCTTCCGCTGCACCGCTGCATCCAATCCGGCGGCCGGCACGACTTCGTGCACCAAGCCGATCCGTAGGGCGCGCGTCGCATCGAAGCGTTCACCGGTGGTGAACAGCGCTCGTGCGTGCGTCTCACCGATCTTGCGCACGACGAAGGGCGAGATGACCGCCGGCACGATGCCGAGTTTGACTTCCGTGAATCCGAAAATGGCGTCATCGCTTGCGATGACGCTGTCGCATGCCACGAGCAGACCTGCTCCGCCGCCCAGCGCCGCGCCTTGAACCTTTGCGAGCACCGGAACCGGACACTCGTTGATGGCGCGGAACATGTGCGAGAGGCGGAGCGCGTCGTCGAAATTCTCTTGCTGCGACCATGCGAGGCTCGCTTGCATGTACTTGATGTCGGCGCCGCCGCAGAACACGCTTCCCGCTCCGTCGAGCACCACGAGGCGCAGCGCGTCGTCGCCCGCGAGGTCTGTGAAGATCTTCGTCAGGGCGGCGATCGCCGGCTGATCGAGCGCATTGCGCACCTCCGGGCGGTTCAGCGTCACCCGGGCGATCGGGCCCTCTCTGGTCAGCACGACGGTTTCCATGATCACCTCTCCGAGCTCGCTTCGCTCGCTCGGAACACTACATCCCGGGGCTAAAGCCCCGGCACTACATCCGAGGAGTATTTACATTCGGAAGACGCCGAAGCGCGTCGCGGGCAACGGCGCATTCGCGGCGGCCGAAATGCCGAGCGCCAGCACGGCTCGCGTATCCGCCGGATCGATGATGCCGTCATCCCACAAGCGCGCCGTGCTGTAGTACGGGTTGCCTTCGGCTTCGTAGCGCTCGAGGATGGGCCGCGTGAACGCCTCGCGCTCCTCGTGCGACATCGTCTTGCCCTGTTTTTCCAACGCTTCCAGGCGCACGGTCAAGAGCACGCTGGCCGCCTGCGCTCCGCCCATGACCGAGATGCGCGCGTTGGGCCACATCCATAACTGGCGCGGCGAGTACGCGCGACCGCACATCCCGTAGTTGCCCGCGCCGAACGAACCGCCGATGATCACCGTGAACTTCGGCACCTCCGCGTTGGCCACGGCCATCACCATCTTGGCGCCGTCCTTGGCGATGCCGCCCTCTTCGTATTTCTTGCCGACCATGAAGCCGGTGATGTTCTGCAAGAAGACCAGCGGCACGCCGCGCTGGCAGCAGAGCTCGATGAAGTGCGTGGCCTTCAGCGCGCTCTCAGAGAACAAGATGCCGTTGTTGGCCAGAATGCCCACCGGTTGGCCTTCGATGTGCGCGAACCCGCACACCAGCGTCTGCCCGTAGAGCGCCTTGAACTCGTGAAACTCGCTCGCATCGACGATGCGGGCGATCACCTCGCGCACTTCGTAGGACTTGCGCCAGTCGCGCTGCACGATGCCGTAGAGCTCTGCCGGATCGTATTTCGGCGGCCGAGCTTCGCGCACTAGCCAGGGCACGGTCTTGCGCTTGCTCAGGTGAGTGACGATCTCGCGGCACATCGCCAATGCGTGCTCGTCCGAAAGCGCGTAGTGATCGGTGACGCCGGAAACCCGGGAATGCACGTCGGCGCCGCCGAGCTCTTCAGCGGTCACGATCTCGCCCGTCGCCGCTTTCACGAGCGGCGGCCCGGCGAGGAATATCGTGCCTTCGCCTTTGACGATGATCGTCTCGTCCGACATCGCCGGCACATACGCGCCGCCGGCCGTGCACGATCCCATCACCGCCGCGATCTGCGGGATGCCCTTGCTCGACATGCGCGCCTGGTTGTAGAAAATGCGCCCGAAATGCTCGCGATCGGGAAACACCTTGTCTTGCAGCGGCAAGAACGCGCCGCCCGAGTCCACCAGATAGACGCACGGCAGATGATTCTGCTCGGCGATCTCCTGCGCGCGCAGATGCTTCTTGACCGTGATCGGGAAGTATGTTCCGCCTTTGACGGTGGCGTCGTTGGCGATGACCACGCACTGGACGCCTTCGATGACCCCGATGCCGGTGACCAGGCCTGCAGCGGGCGCCTCGCCCTTGTACATATCCCACGCAGCCAGCGAGGATAGCTCCAGGAACGGGCTCTGCGGATCGAGCAGCCGCGCCACGCGTTCGCGCACCGGCAGTTTCTTGCGTGCGACGTGTTTGGCCATCGCCTCTGCGCCGCCGCCGTGGCTGACGAGTTCGTGTCGCCGGCGCAGCTCTTCGAGCAGCGCTAAAAAATACGCGCGATTATCCGCGTACTCTTTGGAAGCTGGATCCACGCGCGATGCGATGACGGCCATCTGGTGCGCCCTTGAGATTACCTTTCGCCAGGGACGGCGCCTGCTCGGGGCCAACGCTATCAGCGCAAATGGCCAGCGTCTTCGAATGCGTGCCCAACGTTTCCGAAGGCCGGCGTCGCGACGTGATCGAGGCGATCGGCGCCGCCGCTTCTGACGGGCCCGGCGTCGTGCTCGTCGACACGCAAAGCGATGCATCGCACAATCGCTCCGTGTACACACTCGTCGGCACGGCTGACGGCGTCCTTGACTCCGCTTTGCGGCTTGCCGGCGCCGCCATCGAGCGCATCGACCTTCGCACCCAACGCGGCGAGCATCCCCGCATGGGTGCGGTGGACGTGATCCCGTTCGTGCCCTTGAGCGGGGCGAGCATGGATGAAGCCATCGAACTCGCGCGCCGCTGCGCGAACGAGATCTGGCAGCGTCACCGTGTGCCTTCCTATTTCTACGAGCGCGCCGCGACAAAACCGGAGCGGCGCGATCTGGCGGCGATCCGCAAGGGGCAATTCGAAGGCTTGCTGACCGCGGTGAAGGACCCGGCGCGCCACCCCGACGTCGGCGAAGCGGAGCTCCATGCCAGCGCCGGTGCCGTCGCCATAGGCGCGCGCGATTTTTTGATCGCCTACAACGTCAATCTCGCGACGTCGGATCTGAAACTCGCCGAACGCATCGCCGTCGCCGTGCGCCAGCGCAGCGGCGGACTGCTGGGCATCAAAGCCCTTGGCTTCACCTTGACCAAAGACGTCGTGCAGGTCTCGATGAACCTCGTCGACATCAACGCGGCCCCGCTGCACCGTGTGACCGAACTCGTGCGCCGCGAGGCAGCGGCCGCCGGCGTCAGCGTGTGCGGTTGCGAACTTGTGGGCCTTGCGCCGCTCTCGGCGATCGCCGCGGCTGCCGCGTACTACCTCCATCTCGAGCGCATCGATTCAGCGCAGGTCACGTGGTAGCGTCTCTTTCCGGAGCGTCGACCTACGCGCTTTTCAATGCCACGCTCGTGACGCTCGCGCCGCTTGCCGCGCGGCTGCCCAAGGGCGGGCCGGTTTCAGAAGATGACCTCGGTCTCGTCAAAGGTGGCGTGCTAGTCGTTGAGGACGGCGTCATCAAAGCCGCGGGCTCGCGCGAGGCGTGCGCGCAAGCGATCAGCGAGCTGCTCGTGCGCCAGCGCGCCAGCCTGCCGGAGATCGACATGCGCGGCGATGTGGTCATGCCGGGATTTGTCGACGCGCACACGCACGCGCTCTTCGCCGGCAATCGCATCGCCGATTTCGACGCGTTGATCGCCGGCGAAAAGCCGCTACTCGGCATCCGCTACACGGTCGAGCAGACCAGGGCCTGCGGCATCGAAGCGCTCGTCGCGATCGGGCGGCGGCACTTGGGGCTCATGCGCGCGCACGGCACCACGACTGCGGAGATCAAGAGCGGCTACGCGCTCACCGCCGAAGGCGAAGGCGCGATGCTCCAGGCGATGCGCATGCTCGACCAGGACAACGCGATGCCCCGCGTGGTGGCAACGTTTTGCGGCGCGCACGCGCTGCCCCCGGAATTCGAGGATTTCGATGCGTTCACCGATGCGCTCGTCACCGACTTCCTGCCGGTGGTGTCGGATCTCGGCATCGCCCGCTTCGCCGACGCTTTTTGCGAAACCGGATTCTTCAGCGTGGAGCAGAGCCGGCGCTTCCTTCAGGCCTGCGCGGCCAAAGGCATGGGCCTGCGCATTCACGCGGACGAGCTCGCCGCGAGCGGCGGCGCTAAGCTCGCCGCGCAACTCCACTGCACCTCCGCCGATCACCTCAACTACATCGGCGAGGACGACATCGCTGCGCTGCGCGAGAGCAGCACGACCGCGGTGCTCTGTCCGACCACCGCTGAGTTTCTCGGTCTTGCGCGGCGTGCGCCGGCTCGAGCGCTGATCGAAGCAGGCGTTCCCGTCGCGTTGGCCACGGACTTCAACCCTGGCACGTCGCCTTGTTACTCGCTGCAAGCGGTGGCGCACAGCGCTCGGCGCTCCCTGCACATGAGCAGCCCGGAAGTCATCGCGGGACTCACGCTGTATCCGGCGCTCTCACTCGGGCTGGGGCAAAAAGTTGGAGCGCTAGCGCCCGGCCGGCTAGCGGACCTCGTGGTCTTGGACACCCCCGACTATCGAGAGTTAAGCTACTTTTTTGGCGGCAATCTTGTTAGAACGACCCTGTGCGGGGTAAAAAATGATTAGTGAACGCGCTTGGAATGGGAAAAACGACGAGGGGTGGGGCGGCGCAGCCGTTTCGAGCGACGTTTCCAAGCGCTTACCGCTCGGTCGCCGAAGCCCGGCATGCCGCGACTGAATTCGCCATTCAATGCGGTTTCTCGCTCGCCGATGTCTGCGACATCGCCCTCGCGGTCGGTGAAGCGTGCAATAACGCCGCCGAGCACGGCCACGTCGAGCAAGGTCACTTTTCGGTTGGTTGCTCGTTCGACGGACAAGATCTGCGCGTGCAGATCGCGGATGGCGGCTGCGGCTTTGATCTCGCGGGCAAGGGCCTGGGGCAGCTCGGCGAGCCTGCCCAGCGCGGGCTCGGCATCTTCATCATGCGGGCGCTCATGGACGATGTCAGCTACGACATGACGGATCGCGGCACGAGCGTCGAAATCGTGAAGCGTTTGTCGAAGAATGGAGCTAGCGCGGGACCACGCTCCTGAAGCGCGCGGTGAACGCCGCGGGAGTGAGTCCTGCCGCGGTCGCGAGTTTTTCCACGCGCGGCGTCTCGAAGTCGGAGTTTTCAAGCCTGATCATGTATTTGCGCCCAACTTCGTACGCCTCGGTCTTGGTGTCGACCAGTCGAACCCGCACCCTGCCTGTCTGAGGATCGAGCATGTCCTCAAGCGTCACAGGTTCGACTTTGCCACCGCGCAGCGCGACCATCGCCCCGGATCCGCCGCCGAGCAAGTAGCGCACCGCGCCGTAGCCGAGCGTGCGCGTGTACTCGAGATCGAACGGCAGCGGTTTGGCGCAGCGCAGCTCATAGCCGATGTCCTTCATCACCACGGTCATGTCAGCAAGCGACAAATCCTGAACGCGCTTGCGGATGACCGTACGCAGTTGATCGCCGAGGTCGACGTCAGTGAGGCGGATGTGACCGTATTGGTCGCGGGGCATGTCTGCAAGGGCCGCAAGCGTGCTCTCGTCCAGTCGCTCGACGACCCCCTCTGCCACGACGGCAACCCCGTGGTCATGACCCATCGCTCGTCGCTTGATCATGGCACCGATGATGATGTCGGCCACGGCCTCCAAGGAAAGCGCGCCTGCGGCGAATTCTTCGGGGATCACGGCGAGCGTCGCCCCGGCCGCCTTGCAGATGCCGAGCGACAGCGCGCCGGACTTGCGTCCCATGCAGATGACGATGTACCAGCGCGTGGTGGTCTTGGCGTCTTCCATCAGGCTCTCGACGATGTTCGAGCCGACGGCGCGCGCGGTTTCGAACCCGAACGCCGGCATGTTGTCGGGTAGCGGCAAGTCGTTGTCGATCGTCTTCGGCACCGTCGCGACCTGGAGCTTGCCGCCGGCCGCTTCCGCGATCTTGGCCGCGCCGAAGGTCGTGTCGTCGCCGCCGATGCACACGAGATGCGTGACGTCAAGCTCGCGCAGCGTCTTCACGCAGTTGCCGAGCGATTGCGCGTCTTTTGCCGGGTTGGTGCGCGACGTGCGCAAGATCGAGCCGCCCGTCCAATGGATGCGGCTCACGTCCTCGATCTGCAGCTCGGTGGTGTGCGTCGCGTCGCCGAGCACCAGCCAGCGATAGCCATCGTAGATGCCCACGACGCGACAACCTTCGTTCACGGCCTCGATGGCGGCAGACGCGATGACGCCGTTGATTCCCGGTGCAGGTCCGCCGCCGACGAGGATGCCGAGCGTTCGCGCCATGTCAGCTCTTGTCGAGATCGGCCATACGCGGAAGGCCGCGGCGCCAGTTCCCGTTGGGGTAGCGCCGGTTCCATAGCGTGGCTCGGACGGCTAGGTACTCGAAGTTCTCAAACGTCGCCTGGTTGCCATCGCTATTGCGCCGCGCCGCGACGATCGGCTCCAGCACTTGCCACGAGCGCAACACTTGCGCACTGGCGATATCGAGCCACGAAGCTTCGTCGAAGAGACCGTGTTTGGCGTATGCGCCGATTTGCTCCCAATAATCCGCGACCAGGAGCTCGGGGTGATCCGTCCGGCTCAACGCGCCGGCGCCGTATACCGCAAGGAATTCCGGATCCTTCAGCTTCTTCGGCAGCTCGTTGAACGTGTACTGGAAGTAGCGCTGCATCTCGGGCGACTCCCATAGCTGCATCAAGGCGAGCAGCGCGTTCATCTGATTGCTCGCCCGCAGATGGCGCAGCTGCACGATGGCGGCGATGGCGGTCGCGGCGATGACGGCGAACGTCAGGCCGGCGACGATGGTGCTCAACACCTCAAGAGACACGGGCTTGCGCTCCGGCATCGGCGGGGAACTTGTCCACGACCGGGAGATGCGGCGTGTTCGCCGGGTAGGTGCCGTCCGGATATTTGGCTTCCCATAGCATCGCCCGCGACGCGAGATACTCGAACATGTCGTAGACCTGCGAACCGCGCTTTCGCCGGATGATCGCGATGACCGGCTCCAGCTTGCGCCACGACGAGATGATCGGGTAGCTGTTGAGATCCAAGTACGCCTCCTCGCTGATATGGCCCAGCTTGATCAACGAGCCGACCGATTCCCAGAAATCAAGATAGGCGACCTCGGGATGCGCGAGCTTGTCGATCGGCGCGTGCGAGAGCTCCGCACGGTATGCAGGATCGAGCAGCTTGCGCTCAAGCTCTCCTTGGTGCACGAAATTCGCAATTTTACGGAATTCGGGCGCGGCCCATTTGTCCATGAGGCCGATCGTCGCCGTGATTTGATTTGACGCGCGCATGTGGCGCAGCTGCACGAGGGCGGCGATCGCTGTCGCAGTGACGACGACGAACGTGCCGAGGGTTGAGAGCGCAGAGATTGCTTCCCAACTCATCGATTCGTCGCCCCGAACGGAGCTAAAGCTCCGTCGCTACGCGAGGGGTCAGCCGGATCTGAAGATCCGGCTCCACCTCAGTCAGTTGCTCGACGGTCCGGGAGCGGGTTCTTTCTCCGTCGGCGGCGGCTTGAGCGGTTCGCCGGCCTTGCGGAAAACGCTCTTGCCGTCTTCGACGTCGAACAGGATCGCGTCGCCGACCTTGAACGTGCCGCGCAGCAGCTCTTCGGACAGCGGATCCTCGACCAGGCGGCCGATCGCGCGCCGCAGCGGGCGCGCGCCGAACGCCGGGTCCCAGCCTTCCTTGGCGATGAGGTCGCGCGCGGCTTCGGTCGCCGTGAGCGTCATGTGCTGGTTCTCGAGTTCCTTGACGACTTTGGCCAGCTCGAGCGACACGATCTGCTTGATCTGGTCGATGTCGAGCGAGTGGAAGACCACGATTTCGTCGACGCGGTTGAGGAACTCCGGCCGGAAGACGTGCTTGATCTCTTCCAGGATCTTGTTCTTCATCCGCTCGTAGCGTACGGCGACCGAGCCTTCTTCTTTGACCGGCCGGAAGCCGATCTCGGCGTTCTTCTGCATGCCGAGCGCGCCGATGTTGCTGGTCATGATGATGACCGTGTTCTTGAAGTCCACGACGCGGCCCTGACTGTCCGTCAGGCGGCCATCTTCGAGCACTTGCAAGAGCAGGTTGAAAACATCCGGGTGGGCTTTTTCGATCTCGTCGAGCAGCACCACCGTGTAGGGGCGACGGCGCACCGATTCGGTGAGTTGGCCGCCTTCTTCGTAGCCGACGTAGCCGGGAGGCGCGCCGACCAGCCGCGACACGGAATACTTCTCCATGTACTCGGACATATCGATGCGCACCATGTTGTCGGCGTCGTCGAACATGAACTCGGCCAGCGTGCGCGCGAGTTCGGTCTTGCCGACGCCAGTCGGCCCCAAGAAGATGAACGAGCCGATGGGGCGTTTGGGATTCTTCAGACCTGCGCGCGCGCGGCGGATCGCGCGCGAGATCACTTTGATCGCCTCGTCTTGGCCGACGATGCGTTTATGGATCGAGTCGTCCATGTGCAGCAGCTTTGCCGTCTCTTCTTCTTTGAGCTTGCTGACCGGGATGCGCGTCCAGGTGGAAACGATGTGCGCGATCTCCTCGGGCCCGACGGAATTGACCCGCTCGCCCTTCTCGCTGCGCTTTTCGACCCACTCGGCTTCCATCGTCGCCTTCTTGGCGCGCAGTTTCTCCTCTTTATCGCGGATCTGCGCGGCCTTCTCGAACTCTTGCGCTTTGATGGCGGCCTCTTTCTCGGCCTTCACCTTGCGGATCTCGGTCTCGACCTCGCGGATCTCCGGCGGCAGCGAGGTGGACTGCAGGCGCACGCGCGAGGCGGCCTCGTCCATGAGATCCACGGCCTTGTCGGGCAAGAAGCGGTCGCTGATGTAGCGGGCGGACAGGCGCGCGGCAGCTTCCAGCGCTTCGTCCGTGATCTTGACGCGGTGATGCGCCTCGTAGCGATCGCGAAGACCCTTGAGGATCTCCACCGTTTCTTCGACCGATGGTTCTCCGACCATGATGGATTGGAAACGGCGCTCCAGCGCTGAATCTTTTTCGATGTGCTTGCGGAACTCGTTGAGAGTGGTCGCGCCGATGCATTGCAGTTCGCCGCGCGCGAGCGCCGGCTTGATGATATTGCTGGCGTCGATCGCGCCTTCGGCCGCGCCAGCGCCGACCAGCGTGTGCAGTTCGTCGATGAATAAGATGATTTCGCCGGCCGCGGCGCGGATCTCGTCCATCACGCGTTTCATGCGCTCTTCGAACTCGCCGCGGTACTTGGTGCCTGCCACCAATCCGGCAAGGTCGAGCGTGATGACGCGCTTGTCGCGCAGCAATTCGGGCACGTCGCCGTTGATGACGCGTTGGGCCAGACCCTCGGCGATGGCGGTCTTGCCGACGCCGGGCTCGCCGATGAGCGCCGGGTTGTTCTTCGTTCGCCGCGAGAGGATCTGCACGACGCGCTCGATCTCGGTGTTGCGGCCGATGACCGGGTCGAGCTTGCCCTCGCGGGCGAGCTGCGTGAGGTCGCGGCCATAGGCATCGAGCGTCGGCGTCTTGCTCTTGCCTTTGGCGGCGGTTTGCGACTGCGTTTCGGCGCCTAGCAGCGAGGTGGTTTGGACGCGCACCTTTGCCGGGTCGACGCCGAGGTTGGTCAGGACGCGCGCCGCGACGCCTTCGCCTTCCCTGATGAGGCCGAGCAGCAAGTGCTCGGTTCCGATGTAGTTGTGATTGAGTTGGCGCGCTTCTTCGAAGGCCAGTTCGATCACGCGTTTTGCGCGGGGCGTGAACACCATCTCCTGCTGCACGGTTTGACCACCGCGCCCGACGATCGCCTCAACTTCCGCGCGAACCTTCGCCAGGTTGACTCCTAGAGTTTCCAACACTTTGGCGGCAAGGCTCTCGCCTTCGCTGATGATGCCGAGGAGGATGTGTTCCGTTCCAATGTAGTTGTTGCCGAGGCGCTGCGCTTCTTCTTGGGCCAGCACGATGCTGCGCCTGGCGCGCTCCGTGAACGGCTCCCACATTGACATCTAGTTTGTCTCTCCTTGTTAGGGGCGGTTTAACCCCCAACCACCTGTTCGACGCCCACCCCCTACTACATTCTAAACGAAAGGGGAGGGCGAATCGCTCGCCTCCCCTGAGATTTTCCCGAGCTTCGCTCGGGACGCTACATAAAAAGTATTTTCGATTGCAAGCCCCAAGCGATCTCGGTCCTTGCTGTACTGGTGCCCGGTCATCCCGGGAGACGTATCGGCTTTCGCTGGATCGGGCAATGGCCCAATCGCTACGCCCGGGTTACGCAACTCGGATGCGGGTCGGTGCCTGCGACCCGCTCGCCGATCAGTACGCGTCGGAGCGGCCCCTTGAGGCTTAATCGGATGATACGCTCGATGCATTTGCATGTCAAGTCAGGCGACGGACTTTCATGTCGCATGCGCGAAATGTTTGCGCATGACGGAATCGCGCCATTTCGTAGCGCTCGCACTCGGTTCCAACTTGGGCGACCGGCAAGGCAACCTTGCCGCTGCGCTGCAACAACTGCGTTCGGCTGTGGATATCTCGCGCATCTCGTCGCTCTATGAAACCGCGCCGGTGGGCTTCGCGCAGCAGCCCGATTTTCTTAACTTGACATGCGTCGGCAGCACTTTGCTCGAGCCGCGGGCACTGCGCGATGCGATGCTGCGCGCCGAGCGTTTTGTGGGCCGCGCAGCGTCGTTCCCGATGGGCCCGCGCGCGATCGACATCGATTTGCTGCTGTACGACGATCTGGTGCTGCGCGAACCGGATCTGACTATTCCGCACCCGCGCATGACCGAGCGCGCCTTCGTGCTGGTGCCGCTCGCCGAGATCGCGCCGGATGTTGTGCACCCGGTCGCTCGCCGCAGCGTTCGCGAGTTGGCGGCCGCGGTGGACAGCGGGGGCGTGCGGCGTTGCGAGGGCGGGTTGGTCGCGCGCATCCGGCACGACATGCAGGCGCAGCGGCCGGAAGTACCGCTGGCGCTGAACCGAGCCGGCGTTTCGGGCGTGAAAAGCGTGCTCAATGTGGCCTTTGCAGGCAGCCGGCAGACGAGCACGGTGGCGACTATCGACGTGTACGCCGACCTCGACGCGCAGCACAGCGGGGTGCACATGTCGCGTTTCTCTCAGGATTTAGAGGACGCACTTGCCGATATCGCGCGGGAACCGGCGAAGGGCATCGATTCATTCGCCGTAACGCTGGCCGAGCGGGTGGTGTCGAGCCAGCATGCGCGCGTGGCCCATGTCGAGATGCGAGCGGAGATCGCGCTGCCGCGCTACACGCCGGCCAGCGCGATTCCCACGCATCAATTCTACGACGTTCGCGGCGTGGCGGTCGTCGGCGCGGACTTTCGACGCAGCTTGCTGGGCGTCGAGGCGTTTGGCATCACGGCCTGCCCGTGCGCGCAATCCATGGTGGCGGAGCAGTCGCGCGAGCGCTTGCTCGCGGAGGGATTCTCGGAAGAACAGATCCGACGGGTTTTGGACGTCGTGCCCATCGCCACGCACAACCAGCGCAGCCGAGGAACGCTTCTCATCGGCGGCGATGCGAGTTTAGACATCCCGGCGATGGTGGAGATCGTGGAGCAATCCATGTCGTCGGAGACCTACGATTTGTTGAAGCGGCCGGATGAGCTCTTCGTGGTCAACAAGGCGCATCGGCAGCCGCGTTTCGTCGAGGATTGCGTGCGTGAGATGCTGCGCTATTCGCACGACGCGCTCGCCGCAGCGCCGGACGATGCGTTCGTGCTCGCGCGTCAGGTGAATTTCGAGAGCATCCACAAGCACGACGCCGTGGCGGAATCGTGCGCCATGCTCGGCGAATTGCGCCGCGAACTGCGCGGCGAGACGGGGGTGTCGCACACCACCCTCGAACAATGGTTGCATATCAGCAAGGGCGATGTAGTGTACCGAGCGAGCGAAGCGAGCTCGGACTAGGACCAAACTTATGTGGGATTGGGAACGCGCCTCCGTCCCCTTCCAGCCGATCTATCGCCGGCGGCTGTGGCGCCGCCGTCTGCTCGTGTTCTGCTCAGCCCTTGCGATCGTCGTTCCGTACCTGCTCATCCATCATCAACGCGAAACCACGCCGGTCGGTGCGCGCGTTTTTGACGACGTCACGACGGCGATCTCCATGCGCTACTTCGACTGGTCGTATCACGGGCTCGATTGGAACGCCCTGACGCGCCAATATCGTCCGCTTGTCGCCGCCGCCCCCACGGTCGAGCGCCGCTACGCGCTCATGCGGCAAATGCTGCGCCGCTTGGGCGATAGCCATACGCTCGTCTACTCGCCGTCGCAGTTGAAGCCACCCGATCCGCTGCCGCGCCACGGCATCTTCGGCATGACGGCAGGCCGGGCCGGCGATCCCAGCTCGATCGTGGACTGGAAGTCGCTTTCGCGCGACGTCGGATATCTTCGACTCGGCTCGTTCCCCAATGCGATCGAACCCGTGCTCGGCTGGGCCATGGCCGATGTGGGCCGCAAGTCCAAGCTGATCCTGGATCTGCGCGGCAACCCGGGCGGCTTGGTCGATTCGGTGGACAGCGCCGCCGGCGTTTTCTTGCCGGCCGGCACGTTGATCTCGACCGGTCTGCGCCGCTACCACTTCTTCGGCCCGCAGCGCTTTGTCGCATCCGATAGCGTCGGGGCGCGCTACAATGGTCGTCTTGTCGTCTTGGTGGATAGGGGCAGCCGCAGCGGTGCTGAGTCCCTGGCGCGCGCGCTGCAGTATTATCATCGGGCGACGATCGTCGGAACGCGCACGGCGGGCAAGGTGCTGGGCGTCGATCTCGAGATCAATCTCGCGGACGGCGGCATGCTGCGCGTGGCCACGCTGGACATGCGCGCGCCGGACGGCCGGCGTTTGGAAGGCCGCGGCGTCACGCCGGATGTGTTTGTTGCGGCGTCGCGTCGCCGCGACGCGCAGCTCGATAGAGCGTTTCAACTGCTCCAAATGTCACGGCCTCTTTGGAGCGCGTCACGGGACTCGGCGGGGTCTTTTTCAAGTCGAGAGACCCTAAGCGGCTCTACGCATGGTACGAAAAGCACCTCGGGATCAGGCAGCCGTCCGGCTCGGGTGCGGAATTTCACTGGCGCGACGCCGAGGATGGATCGCCGGGCACGACGGCTTGGGCGATCTTCGACGAGAGCAGTGATTATTTCGATCCCAGCCGCGCAGGCTTCATGTTGAACTATCGCGTTGATGATCTCGATGCCGTGCTCGACGCGTTGCGAGCGGAGGGCGTTGAGATCGATCCGAAGCGCGAAGAATACGACTTCGGGCGCTTCGCGTGGATCATGGATCCGGATGGGAATCGGATCGAGTTGTGGGAGCCGAAAAACCGGGGCTGAAGCCCCGGCACTACATCTCCGAGCTCGCTTCGCTCGGAACGCTACACCCGAGCTTCGCTCGGGTCGCTACATAGATCGCGCGTTTATCCCGCGAGGATTTTCAGGTGGCGCTTCACCGCTTCGGCCAGGCCCTTGCGGTCGATGATCTCCGCTGTCGGCGCGGCCTGCCGGGTCTTGTCGAGATCGCTGGGCGCGACATCCGTGAGGATCGCCGGGATGTTGCGCGTATTGAATCCATCCTTAATGTAACGCGCGGCCTCGCGACCGTGGGAGGGCAGGGTGGCGCACGAAATGACGATCACATCAGGCCGCTCTTGCGTCACGACGTCGAAAAACGTCGGCCAGCGCGGCTCGGCCTCGACCAGCGTCGCACCAAGGTCAGCGAGCAGTTTGCGCCGCTCGTCGCATCCGGGGTCGGTGTGGAATTGCAAGAGCAATATCTTTGCCATGCCGGCCAGTTCGTCCGGATGGTGGCCGCGCCCCTGGCATGAATCGCCTGGAGTCTGCCGAATGGCTTGAGTTCACACTAAAAAGCCGAGAAAGAGGATAATCAGAATGGCCACAGCAGGAGCGACCAAAATCAAGGGCATGGACGCATCGTATTACACGGTCAAAGACCTCGATCGCGCGACGAAATTCTATAGCGCACTGTTGAGCATGGAGCCGACCCTGAAGTTCGGCGAGAACGTCGTCGAGTACACATTTCCCAGCGGCGAGACGTTCGGCTTGTACAAGACCGCCGAGGCCGAGTGGACGCAGCACGGCGGCATTCTGTTCGGTGTCGACGACATCAAATCGGCCGTCGCCGAGCACAAGGCGCGCGGCGTGAAGTTCGACGGGGACGGCCACATCGAAGACACGCCCGTCTGCTTTATGGCGTTTGGTGAAGACAGCGAAGGCAACAACTTCATTCTCCACCAGCACAAGGCAAGCAACTAACCCCACGTAGTCCTATAGCGGGTGCGGCCCGGGTCGGCACGGAATCCGGGTCCGCATGCCGCACGAAGAGCGACAAAAACGCCTGCGCGAAAAGCGCGCCCAATCGCTCGTTCCCGCCGGGGAGGACGCGATCGCGCGCCAGCATGCGCGCGGTAAGCTCACGGCGCGCGAGCGCGTCGAACGGCTGCTGGATGCGGGCTCTTTTGTAGAGCTCGACGCGTTCGCGGTCCATCGCACCGACGCATTCGGCTTGGCCGACAAGCAGTTCGTCGGCGACGGCGTCATCACGGGCTACGGCACGATCGACGGTCGTCAGATCTGCATCTTCTCGCAGGATTTCACCGTCCTGGGCGGCTCGCTCGGCGAAGTCTTCGCCGAAAAGATCTGCAAGGTGATGGATCTCGCCGTGAAGATCGGCTGCCCCATCATCGGCATCAACGATTCCGGCGGAGCGCGCATCCAAGAAGGCGTCGTCAGCCTCGGCGGTTACGCCGAGATCTTTTGGCGCAACGTGCAGGCCTCGGGCGTCATCCCGCAGATCTCGCTCATCGCGGGGCCGTGCGCCGGCGGAGCCGTGTACAGCCCGGCCATCACCGACTTCATCATCATGGTCGACAAGATCTCACAGATGTTCATCACCGGCCCCGAAGTCATCAAGACGGTCAGCGGCGAGGAAGTCAGCTTCGAGGAGCTCGGCGGCGCGATGACCCACAACGCGAAGAGCGGCGTCGCGCATTTCCTGGCGGCCGACGAAGCCGACGCGTTCGAGCAGCTGCGTCACCTGTTGTCCTTCCTGCCGCAGAACAATTTGGACGATGCGCCCGTGGCGGCGACGCGCGACGCCCCCGAACGCACCGATCCGTCGCTCATCGACGTGATTCCGGCCGCGCCGAATCTCCCGTACGACATGACCGAGGTCATCCGGCGCGTCGTCGACGACGAGGACTTCTTCGAAGTGCAGGCGCTCTACGGCGGTTCGATCGTGGTCGGTTTTGCGCGGCTTGACGGCCAACCCGTCGGCGTCGTCGGCAATCAGCCGAAGGTCTTGGCGGGCGTGCTCGACATCAATTCATCGCTCAAGGGCGCGCGCTTCGTGCGCTTCTGCGACGCGTTCAACATCCCGCTGATCGTGTTCGTCGACGTGCCCGGTTTCTTGCCCGGCACCAGTCAGGAGTACGGCGGCATCATCAAGCATGGCGCCAAGCTGCTGTACGCGTTCGCGGAGGCGACCGTGCCGAAACTGACGGTCATCACGCGCAAAGCGTACGGCGGAGCCTACGACGTCATGAATTCCAAACACATCCGCGCCGATTTCAACGTCGCGTGGCCGACTGCGGAGATCGCGGTGATGGGTCCGCCCGGGGCCGTCAAGATCATCTTCCGCGACGAGATTGCCGATGCGGAAAACCCTGCCGCGCGGGCGGACGAGTTGGTCAGCGAATACGTCGAGCGTTTCGCTAACCCGTATGTCGCAGCGGAGCGCGGCTACCTCGACGATGTCATCGATCCCGCGAACACGCGGCCGGTCCTCATCAACGCGCTCAAGATGCTGCGCACCAAACGCGTGCCTCGTCCGGCTCGACGGCATGGCAACATTCCGCTTTAGGACTCATCCGGGGCTAAAGCCCCGGCACTACACCCGAGCTTCGTTCGGGTCGCTACATCTACCGTGATCATCACACCGAGGCCGACGGCGGAGGAGGCCGCAGCCATCGCGGCGGCGCTCGCGCAACTCGGCGCGGGCGGCACGGACCTAAAGGTCCGTGGCTACAAAAGCAAGTGGAGTCGACCGGGGCTAAAGCCCCGGCACTACATACAGTTTGATTGGAAAAAAACGGCTAGGCGCGAGGCGGTCGAGCCGGATGTTTAAGAAAATCCTCGTCGCCAACCGCGGCGAGATAGCGCTGCGCGTGATCCGCGCCTGCCGCGAACTCGGCATCGCGGCGGTCGCGGTGTACTCGGACGCCGATCGCGAAGCGCTCCACGTCAAAGCCGCGGACGAAGCGTACCGCGTGGGTCCGCCGCCGGCCGCGCAATCCTATCTCGACATTGATCGGGTCATGCAGGTCGCCGCGTCCGCGAAGTGCGACGCGGTACATCCGGGATATGGTTTCTTGGCGGAGAACGCCGCGTTCGCCCGGCGCTGCACGGCCGAGGGCCTCACGTTCATCGGCCCGTCGGCGCGCGCCATCGACGCGATGGGCGACAAGATCCGCGCTCGCGGCGCGGCGCGTAAGGCAAAAATGCCCGTCGTGCCGGGAACGCTCGAGCCCGTCCGCGACGCCGCGGCCGTCCGCGCCCTCGGCAAGAAATTCGGCTACCCGATCGTCGTCAAGGCCGCCGCGGGCGGCGGTGGCAAGGGGCTCAAGGTCGCGTTGCGGGCTCAGGACGTCGATCAGGCAGTCGCGCTCGCTTCGAAGGAAGCGTCGACCTACTTCAAAGACGGAACGCTCTACGTTGAAAAATACTTGGCGCGGCCGAAGCACGTCGAGGTGCAGATCCTCGCCGACAAACACGGCCGCGTCGTGCACCTCGGAGAGCGGGATTGCTCGATGCAGCGCCGCCATCAAAAACTTGTCGAGGAGACGCCGGCTTGTATCGCCGGCGCGCTGCGCAAGCGCCTGCACGCGGCGGCGGTGAGGCTGGCTGAGTCGATAGGTTATGATAGCGCCGGCACGATCGAGTGTCTCGTCGAGGACGACGAGTTCTTCTTCCTGGAGATGAACGCGCGCATCCAAGTGGAGCACACGATCACCGAGATGACCTGCGGCGTCGATCTGGTCAAAGCGCAGATCCGGATTGCGACCGGCGAGAAGCTCTGGTTCGCGCAAGACGAGGTGGATCCGCGCGGACACGCCATCGAGTGCCGCATCAACGCGGAATCGCCGGCGCGCGATTTCATGCCTTGTGCCGGCACGCTGACGGCCTATCGCGAACCCGGCGGGCCCGGCGTGCGCGTCGACTCGGCCGCGTTCGCGGGTCTGACGATCCCTCAAGAGTACGATTCGCTGCTGGGCAAACTCATCGTGTGGGGTCAAGACCGGGAAGAGGCCAGGCGGCGCATGCTGCGCGCGCTTGGCGAATACACGATCGAGGGGGTGGATACCACCGTCGCGTTTCTCCAACTGCTCGTGCAATCCGACGAGTTCGCGAGCGGCACGTACGCGACCCCGAGCGTCGACGAATTCGTGCGCGCTCGTGCGGGCGACCTTAGCGCGCTGTATTCCGGTAACGCCTCCGTCTCGGGGTCGCCGCCGGGACCAGCAGCGGAGCCGATCACCGTCGAGGTCAACGACAAACGCTTCGTCGTCCGGGTCCACGGGTCGCTGACCGCCGCCGCCGACACGCGTCCGGCCGATCGCCGCCCGCCCGCGTTCAAAGCGCCCAAGAAGATCGCGCACGACGGCGCAACGGTCGTCTCGCCGATGCACGGCATCGTAGCGGAGATCCGCGTCAAGCCCGGCGACCACGTCGCCGACGGCCAGGTCGTCGCTATCATCGAGGCGATGAAGATGATGAACGAAGTCGTCGCCCATCGCGCCGGCGCGGTTGCGAGCGTTGCCGCGGAGGTCGGCCAGACCGTCGAGACCGGCGCGACGCTGATCTCGTTGCGGAGCTAGGCGGCGCGGGCGCGATCGCAGAACGTTGCGGTTGATGGAGGAACGGACCACCGACAGCGGCATTCCAATAAAGCCGGTGTACGCGCATGCAGACGTCGCCGATTTGAACCTAGCGCAGCAGCCGCTCGCCGGAGCGTATCCGTACACCCGCGGCATCCAAAAGCTCATGTATCGCGGCCGTCTCTGGACGATGCGCCAGTACGCCGGCTTCGCGACCGCCAAAGAATCCAACGCGCGCTATAAGTACCTCTTGGCGCAGGGGCAGTCGGGACTTTCGGTGGCGTTCGATCTACCGACGCAGATGGGCCTCGACTCGGATGCCGACCAGGCGGCGGGCGAAGTCGGCCGAACCGGCGTCGCGATCAACACCGTCGAGGACATGGAGACGCTGTTCGACGGTATCCCGCTGGACAAAATCAGCGTCTCGATGACGATCAACGCTCCCGCCGCATTGCTGCTGGCGCTCTTCCTCGCCGTCGCCAGGCGACGCGGCATTCCGTCCGATCAGCTCTCCGGCACGTCGCAAAACGATATTCTCAAAGAGTATGCGGCGCGCGGCACGTACATCTACCCGCCAAAACCCTCGATGCGCCTGGTCACGGACCTGATGGCGTACTGCGCGACCCGCGTGCCCCAATGGAACACCATCAGCGTAAGCGGCTATCACATCCGCGAGGCCGGATCTACCGCCGCGCAAGAGCTCGCGTTCACGCTCGCCAACGGCCGTGCGTATCTGCGTGCCGCTGTGGATGCAGGCCTCGACGTCGACACCGCCGCGCCGCGCATGTCGTTCTTTTGGAACGCGCACAATAATTTCTTCGAAGAGATCGCGAAGTTCCGCGCGGCACGCGCCATATGGGCGCGCATGGTGCGCGACGATTTCAAGGCGCAGTCGCCGAAGTCGTGGCTGCTGCGCTTTCACACCCAAACGGGCGGCTCGACGCTCGCGGCTCAGGAACCCGAAAATAACGTCGTCCGCGTGACGCTGCAGGCGCTCGCCGCGGTGCTGGGCGGCACGCAGTCGCTTCATACCAACGCGATGGACGAGGCGCTCGCTCTCCCGACGCAGGCGTCCGCCAAACTCGCTCTGCGCACCCAGCAGATCATCGCGTATGAGAGCGGCGTGCCAGATACGGCTGACCCGTTGGGCGGTTCATATTTCATCGAGCGCTTGACGACGCAGCTCACGACGATGGCGCGAGCCATCATGGCGGACGTCGCCGGGCGCGGCGGCGCGGTGGCGGCGATCGAAAGCGGGTGGATGCAAGAACAGATCGCCGACAGCGCTTATCGTGCGCAGGCGCGCATGGAGTCGCACGAGACGGTCGTGGTGGGCGTCAACAAATTCGTCGATCCGGACGTTTCGGCGCAGGCGCCGCAGTTGCAACGCATCGATCCGGCAACGGAGCGCGAGCAGCGCGAGCGCTTGGCGGCGTTTCGGGCGCGGCGCGATGCGGGTGCGGTGGCCGAACGGCTTGCGGCCGTCAAATGCGCCGCTTCTTCTTCAGCCCCGCTGATGCCGGAATTCGTCGAGGCGGTCGATCAGGGCTGCACGCTCGGCGAAGTGTGCGACGCGCTGCGTGAAGTCTTCTCGGTGTATCGAGCGGTCTGAGAAGGTCCGATCATCATGTCGATGTGGGAACCGTTCACCGAGCCTGCTCGTCGCAGCATCGAGTTGGCACAAAACGAGGCGCAACAGCTCGGCAATAACTTCATCGGAACGGAGCATATCCTGCTTGGCGTCATCGGGGAAGGCGAAAACCACGCGGCTAAGGCCTTGGTATCGATGGGCGTCGATCTGACAAAGGCACGTGCCCGGGTAGAAGCGATTGGCGGAAAGCGCGAACAGGTCGTCCAGCAAGAGATGGTCTTCACTCCGCGCGCCAAGCGCGTGATCGAACTGGCTTTTGAAGAAGCCCGTCAACTCAAGCACAACTACATCAGTACCGAGCACCTCTTGCTGGGTGTGATGCGCGACGGCGGATGCGTTGGCGCTCGCGCGCTCGCCGATCTGGGTGTGGAGACCGCAATCCTGCGGCAAAAGATCATCTCGAGCTTGGGCGCGCCGGCGACCGGGCTTGCAGCAGGTCTGGGGCCTGCCTCTCTTACCGGCCGGCCGATCGATCATGTCGCTCTGGTGGTCGCCGATCTCTTGGCGAGCGAGGCGCTCTACGCGAGCCTCGGTTTCGTCGTGCGCTACCGCGAGCGCGTAGAGGATCAGGAGGTGGACATCGTCGGCATGAGCGCGGGCGAATCCACGATCGAGTTGCTCAGACCGCTGCGAGAGGATTCTCCGCTCGTCCGCTTTCTGGGAGACAAGACGTCGAGGCTGCACCATCTCGCCTACCGGGTGGTCAGCATCGTCGATGAGCTCGCCAGGCTCAAGGCGCTCGGCTTGCGCCTCATCGATGAAAAGCCTCGGCGCGGCGCGCACGGCAACTTGATCGCCTTCATCCACCCGTCTGCGACCGGCGGGGCCCTCATCGAGGTCTGTCAGCCGGCAAGATGAGAAACACGGACCTAAAGGTCCGTGTCCACAAGGTCCGTGGCTACATCCGAGCTTCGTTTGGAAGGCTACATCCGAGCTTCGTTTGGAAGGCTACATCCGAGCTTCGCTCGGAACGCTACATTCCGGGGCTAAAGCCCCGGCACTACATGCTCCGAGTGAGCGAGGACTCCACCTGCACCTCGAACGTCCGCGGCCAGGGAAGATAGAGGTTGAGGCGTCTATTGATCCAGCCGCGCGGCGCGAAGTCTTCATTGAAGATGTCGAGCGCGCGGCGCCATAGCATGCGTCGCAGTTGCGATTGCGCGAGATCCGTGGCGTCGCCGAGCCCATACGTGTCGAAGCCCCGCCGGATCATATCGTCATTGAGCGCCGGGCGGACGTCGAGCCTGAACGCGTAGTCATCGACGTAGCGCTCGAAGAGGAACGTTTCGTTGGCGGCGCGAGTATCAAGCCCGAAATGGCGCGCGATCGCGCCACAGCCTGCTTGAGCGAGCGCAGTTCCGACGGAATTGGCGGTGGTGTTCCAGGAAGCGTACGAGGCCAGATCGGCGCTCAAGCCACGCCGGCGCAGCTCGTCGACCGCTTGATGTTGCCCGAGAAGATCGCGATCCAGGAACGACAGGTCAACGAGCGCGCTGGACGTACCACCCTGTACTGACGATTGCAACTTGTCGAGGAGCGCGAGCGATTCCGCCGATGACGTGCCCGGCGTCTGCACGAAGAGGGAGAAGTCCGCGGCGCCCGGCGCATGCGTCATCCGCATCAGTCCTATCAGGTTGTCGATGGTCCGCGAGATCGGAAGGTACTCGTACTGGTCTTGCGCCGTCGCGCCGCGCTCTGATGAGAAGATGACGTCGACCGACGGGGTCCAGCCCACCGCATCTTCGACTGCGCGCGTGACCATGCTCATGCCCATTTCGTCTGTGCCGGGGTTTTGAAAGATCCGCCGGCGCACGCCGAGGGACCCCACCAACGCGTGCAAGCGAGCTTGTTCGGGAACTTGCAGGCCCGTGTCGACGCCGGCGTCGTCCTGCGTCAACGTCAGGTATGCGATGTCGCCCTGCGCGGTCAGTGCCACCAACTGCTTGTCGATTTCGAAATCGCGAGCTCGTGCATAGATGTAGCCCTGGAACGCGTCGTCGGGGACGTGCGAGCGCAGCGTGTCGAGCTCGGCGCGCTGCGCGTCCGTCGGATTCGCCGTTCCGGCGAGCTGCGCGTAGTTCGTGAGCGCTTCGACGTACGATTCGGTCTCCGGAATCTTCGTCGGCGCCAGGCGCATGACCGTGCCGAACGCGTAGATCGGTACTTCCGGGTGCGCTTCGTGGAAGCGGCTAATGGCACGGAGGTGAAAGTTCGCGTCTCCAAGCGGCATGCGCGGCATGCGCGATGCCACGAGCCCGCCGTATGCGAGCATGTCGGAAGACAGCACGACCGCGCTCAGTCCACGCGGGTCGAGGCCCGCCAGCCAGCGACCCAAGCCGGCGGGATCTCCCGGATGCGTGAAATGACCGAGTAACTGCTGCGGCGGCAGTTCGAGCGAAACACCGCAAATCGAAGCGACCTCGCGTGGGAAACGCTCCGTCGCCGGCCTGTCATCCAACGGGATGAATGCGATCCGGACGTCTGCGGGCAGCGTGAGCAGGAGTGCGATCGCGGCAAAGACAGCCGCCATCATGATGTAATCTTGATCAGACCGCGAGATACTTGCTGATCAGCGCGTCGTTGCCGCGAAGTTCTGCGGATTTTCCCGAGGCGACCACGCGGCCATCCGATAAGATGTGCGCGCGGTCGGACACCGCCAGCGAAAAGCGCGCGTTCTGCTCCACGAGCAGCATGGTCGTGCCTTCCGCCTTCATCTGATGGATCGCCGCTTCGATCGCCTGCTGGATGACGGGTGCCAGCCCTTCGAGCGGTTCGTCGAGCAGCATGATGAGCGGATTTGAGATGAGCGCGCGCGCGATGGTGAGCATCTGCTGCTCGCCTCCCGACAACGACGCCCCAAGGTTCTGCTTGCGCTCGGCCAAGCGCGGGAAAAAATCGAAGACCTTCTCGTAGTCCCATGCTCCCTTGCGGCCGGCAAGCGTCGCCAGCTTCAAGTTCTCCAGCACCGTGAGATTGGGAAACACCCGGCGCTCTTCGGGCACGAACGCGATGCCGAGCCGCGCCACCGAATAGGACCGCATCCCGGTGATGTTCCGCCCGCCGAGCGTGACGCTGCCGCGCCTGGGCGGCACGACGCCCATGATGCTTTTCAAGGTGGTGCTGCGTCCCGAGCCGTTGCGCCCGAGCAGCGCGACCACCTCGCCGCGATCGACGTCGAGTGACACGTCTTGCAGGATATGGCTTTTGCCGTAGTAGGTGTTGAGGTCGCGCGCTTCGAGCAGCATCAGGCTTCCGTTCCAAGGTACGCCTGGCGCACGAGCGCGTTGGCGCGGATGTCCGCCGGCGTCCCCTCGGCGATCTTCTTTCCGTTCTGCATCACCATGATCGGGTTGCACAGCGTCATGACCAGATCCATGTCGTGCTCGATCAGCACGATGGTGTGCTGGGTGCTGAGCTCGCGCAACAGCTCTATCGTCTGCCTGGATTCTTCCGGCGACATGCCCGCGGTCGGCTCGTCGAAGAGCAAGAGCGCAGGATGCGCGGCGAGCACGAGGCCGATCTCGAGCCGCTTCTCGTCGCCGTGCGAGAGCGTGGCGGCCTGCGCGGCGGCGAATTTCGAAAGACCGACGCGTTCGAGGATCGCCTCGGCTTTGTCGTCGACCTCGCTCAGCCATTTCGGCCGGACGAGGATGCCCATCGCATCGCCGTACGTCGCCTGCACGGCGACGCGCACATTCTCATACACCGTCAAACCGCCGAAGATGTTGCTGATCTGGAACGAACGGCCGATGCCTTTGCGCGTGATCACGTGCGGCGGCAGTCCGGTGATGTCTTCGTCGCGAAATGAGATGCGGCCGCTGGTCGGCCGAAAATTGCCGGTCAGCATGTTGAAGAACGTGGTCTTGCCGGCGCCGTTGGGCCCGATGATGGCGTGGATCGCGCCTTCTTGGACGGCGTAGTCCACCGCATCGACGGCCCTGAGCGCGCCGAAGTGCTTGGAGAGTTGTTCGGTGCGGAAAATCGTGCTCACGCGCTGCGCCGCCGCCACGCGCGCCAGCCGCTCTCCGCGAGGCCCCAAATGCCTTGCGGCGCGAGCAGCACGAACGTCACGAACACGATGCCGATGTAGCCCTCCCAGTATTGCGCGTAGCTGGCCATCCACTGCTGCACCGAGAGATATTGCTCTAAGAACTTGAACAGCGCGCCGCCGAGAATCGGGCCCCAGAACGTCGGCGCGCCGCCGAGCAGCGTCATCATGACGATGTCACCGGATTGCGTCCAGCGCAAGTCGCCCGGATTGACGGCGCCGTTGTAGTACGCCAGCAGCACGCCGCCGAAGGCCGGCAACAGCGCGGAGATCACGAACGCATTGATCTTGTAGCGCACCACGTTGTAGCCGAGGAACTCCGCGCGCTGCCGGTTCTCGCGAATGGCGTGGCAAACGGCTCCGAACGGCGAGTGCACGACGCGCCACATGAACAGGCACAACACCCACACGATCACCGCGCTCAAGATGTAGAAGTTGACCGAGTTGTTGAAATCGCGGTGGATGGAGGGCAGAATCGTGAGCCGGGAGACGCCCTGCAGTCCGTCGTCGCCGCCGGTCACCGCATTCCAGCGCTCGCCGACGAAATACAGCACTTGCCCGATGGAGAGCAGAACCATGGAGAAATAGATGCCCGTGCTTCGCGGCACGACGATACGCGCAGCGATGAACGCCAGCAGCATCGCCAGCGCCACGCCTACCGCCATGCACGGGAAGAAAGCCCAGTGATGGTTGAGCGCCATGTAAGCCGCGGCGTAGCCCGCCAAACCGACGAAGCCCGCGTGCCCGAACGACAATTCGCCCGTGTGGCCGTACAAGAAATTGAACCCGAGCGCGATGATGGCGAAAATGATCATGTTGGTGGCGAGCGGGATGTTGCTCTTGAGCACGTGGACCATCACCCATGGCAGCAGGGCCAGGACGATCGCCCACAAGAGCATCGGGTGCAGCACGATCCCGAGAACGCCGGCCGATTTTGGCCGCACGGACATCGCTTGATCGGCCATCAGTCGAATAACCCCGCTGTGCCGAAAAGGCCGCGCGGCCGCACCAGCAAGATCAACAGCATGAAGGCGAACGGCACGATGTCCACTGCCGACGAGCCGCCGGGGATGAGCTCGACTGTCGCTTCCTGCAATACGCCTATGACCAGTCCGCCGACGATCGCGCCCCAGAACGACCCGATGCCGCCGACGATCACCACCATGAACGCGATGATGACGAAGTTGGCTCCCAAGTTCGGATCGATGACGTGCAGCGGCGCCTCCAAGCCGCCGGCCAAGCCGCCGAGGAACGAACCGATGCCGAACACCAGCGTGAACGTCGCCGGCATGTTGATGCCGAGGATGTTGACCATTTCGCTGTCGCGCGTCCCGGCGCGGATCGTGAGGCCAAGGTTGGTGCGCACGAGGAGCAAGTAGACCAGCGCCAAGACCACGATGGTGATCACGACGACCAGTAGCCGGAAGCTGGGATACTGCGTGAAACCAAGATTGACCGTGCCGGACAGCGCGGGCGGCAGCGACAGCGGCTGCGGGTCGTCACCCCATATCCTGCGGATGACCTGCGTGATGACGAGAAACGCTCCGAAGGTGAACATGAGCACGTGTTCGGGAGGGCGCCCATAGAGACGGCGGATGAACGCGGCCTCGCCCGCCATGCCGAGCAGCGCTGTCAGGAACGCGGCCGCAACGATGGCGGGGAACAGCCCGAGGTGCGTCGACAGCGCGAACGTGAAGTAGGCGCCCAGCGTGAACAGCGCGCCGTGCGCGAAGTTGATCACGCCCATGAGTCCGAGGATGATGTTGAGGCCCAGCGCCAGCAGCACGTACAGCATGCCCAGGCTCAAGCCGTTGAACAGCATCTCGACGATTTGGGCAGGCGCGATCGTAGCGTAGTAGAGCGCCAGCGACCAGCCTACGTGCACGAGTAGCGGGATGGAATGCGCCTCCTCGCCGACACCCTACATCGAGGGGCGCCTTGACGGCGCCCCCAAACGCAGCGTGCTGCGACGCGTTATGTCTTGGGCGTGTAGCTCTCGCGTGATACGATCGACTGCCTGCTCAGAACCGCCGGCGCGTCGCTCTTGTCGCACGATATCAGCGTTTCGCTCGCGGGCACGATCTTGAGGATCTTGAAGAACTGATTGGGGATCTTCCATTGCGACTTCGGAATCGCTTGCGTTACGAGCACGTCGAGTTCGTTCTGATGATCGCAGGCTCGGATGTGGCAGAACTTGCGCTGCAAGCCGTTGAACGTGAGGCCTTCCATCGCGCGCACCAGCTTGGAGGCATCGGTGCTCTTCGCGCGCAGGATGCCCGTGATCGCCGCTTCGGCCGCGAGCCATCCGAGATACATGCGCCAATCGACGTACTTACCGCCGGCGGCCAGGAGCTTCTTGCCGAGTTCCTTTGAACCGTCGCTCGGATAGTCCGGCGCCCAGGGAGCGCCCCAGATGCCGACGTTGTTCTCGGCCCCGATGCCGATGACGACTTCCACGCCGTTGAGGGGACCGGCGATCTGCTTGAAATGCTTATGGAGGCCGGCCTGAACCAACTGTTTCAGGCAGTTCGACAGGTCAGCGCCATACAAGCTCAAGATGAGCACGTCGGCGTCGCTGTTCTTCGCCTTGGTCAGTTGCGGCGTGAAGTCGCCCGATGCGTTCGGGAAAGGCGTGAGCTCGTTGTCCACGGCCGTGCCGCCGTTCGCCATGAGCACGTTCTGGAAACCTTGCTGCGCTGAGTGGCCGTACGCGTAGTCGGGCGTGATGAAGAACCACTTCTTGCCGTATGGCAGCACGTAGTTGGCCACGGCATTGGCGAGCATGGCGTTCGCGGCGGTCGTCCGGAAGCAGGCCAAGTTCGCCTTGCTGCCGGTGATCGTCGTGTCGTGCGTACCCGAGGCGACGAACACAATGCCTGCGCTTTGCGCGTACGAGGATAGCGCAAGGCCGACGTTCGAGGACACCTCGCCGACGAGCACGTCGACTTTATCTTGTTCCACAAGTTTTCTGGCCGCCGGAATCGCGATGTCAGTTTTGGCCGCCGTGTCCGCGTGGATCATCTGGATCTTGCGCCCGAGCACGCCGCCGCGCGCGTTCCAGTCGTCGATGGCGACCTTCTTGCCGAGCGATTGGCTGCTGCCCGACACCGCGTATACGCCGCTGCTCTCGTCAACGTCGCCGATGACGATCGGGGCGTTGTCGGCGACGGCAGCCGGGGCGTAGCCAAGAGAGGTCGCTAAACCGGCGCCGAGGCCCGCGCTGGCAGCGGCGCCGAGGCCGACGCCGGCGATGAATTCCTTGCGCGAGATGCTGGGGCGCTCTTCGTCTTTGCCGGGGACTGACATGACAGGATACCTCCCAAAAAATCGAGCGGCCGGGCCAGTGTTATTCTGCCCGAGGCGCGCTGGATGTCCGGCGGATATTTGCCCCTTGCGGGGGGTCTCCTGGTTAGTCTTAGTCGGGGCGGACCGGTTGCACGGGCATTGCAAGCGGCGCAGGCCTTGTGCCCTGGCCTCGCACGCCGCCGAGCATGTCCATCCAAGCCTTGACGATCGCCGGGTAGATGCTCTGCAGGTGGTGGAGTCCGTTGGGTTGCTCGTAGTAGCGTGCCTCGATGCCCCCGTCTTGGAGCCACTGGACCGTCAGGCGAGCATACGCGTTGGGCACGTTGTCGTCGAGTTGGCCCGACACCACGTAGACCGGCTTGCCGACGAAGCGATTGAGCACATCGGCCCTGTCTGCGTTGGTCATGCTGCCCGCGATCGAGAGGAAGCCGGCCCACACCTCGGGGTGCGCCGGGCCGACCTCGAACACGCCGAAACCGCCCATCGAGTAACCCGACAGATAGACCCGTTTCGGATCGATCGCGAACGCGGAGCGCGCTTGCTCGACCGCGCGATAGATCTCGGCGGGCGCCGGATCCGCATACTGGATGTCGCCGCGCGCGAACGGCGCGAGGATGATAGCTCCCGTGCGCTCGGCGAGATCGCGGAAGATCGGATAGGCGAGCATGTCTTCTTCAGTCTGCGTCCGGCCGTGGAGCAGCACGACAAGCGGCACCGGTTTCTTGCCGTCGTACGTCGCGGGCACGTAGAGCCCGACTGGCTGTTTTGTGCCGTCGGCCGGCGAGGTGACGAAGACCTCTGCTGCGCCGCGCACGTTCGACCAGTCGCGACCTTGCGGCGTGAGCGCTGCGTCGACGAGCGACGCGTCGAGGGTCGCGACGACGCGTGCCATCGTCATGAACTCATCGACCGTCCAGTTCTTCGGTATGTCCTCCGGGTACAGCGCGGAGAGATCGCCGTCGAGGCGCTCTTGGATCTCAACTGCGAGGCCTGAGTTCTTCTGGATGTCCTTGAAGTGCGCGAGCAGCACTTCGCGGGCCCTGGAGATCTGAGCCCGGAGCGGAGCCAGCGCGTCGGATGCGTTAGCGGCCTGCGAAGCGGCCGGAGCCGCAAGCGAAACGAGCGCCGCCGCGACGACGGCTACGGCGGTGAGCATGCTCTCATTTTCGCCGCGCTGCGGGATCCTTCCGTGCCAACATTGATGTTTCATTAATGAAACTTTCACCATAGCGAGCAGTAGAATATGAGTGGTCAGCACAGGGTAGACAAACGTGGTGAAAGGAGCTCCTCCTATGTCCATAGCGCAAGTGCGCTTGGGTGCCGCGAGCGCGGCGGCCGCGCTCGCCGTGTGTTCCCTTGCAGCTTTCAGCGGGCTGCCCTCACGAGCAGCTGACGTGTCGGGAGACGGCACGTGCGGCAGCGTTCGAATCGGCCTGCAGGCAACGACAAGCAAAGACGCCTGGGCGGCGCAAACCTGCTTCTCCAAGGCGTTCGCCAAATGCGATCCTGCGACGCTGTTCGTCAGTTTCGGCGGCGTGGATTCCGGCGTGCGGCGCACGTTTACAACGCTCACGAGCAACTTCGACGGCACCTGCCAAGTCGTCGACGTGGTCGAGCACTATCGCGTGCCCAACTATAGCCAGAGCGACACGTACCTGTGCTCTAGCGTCTCGCAGACGAGCGACGGTTTGATCTTCACCAGATGCGGCGCCGACGGCGACGTGATGGTGCCGACCGATCCGTCGTCGCCGAAGGCAGCGGCCTTCAATCACTAGCACCCCAATGTAGTGCCGGGGCTTTAGCCCCGGTCAGGCGCGGCCGAAGGTCGCGCCTTTTTCCTGCGCTAAGCCCTGCGGATGCGCATCGTGAGCCTGCTTCCCAGTGCCACGGAGATTCTCTACGCGATCGGCGCCGGCGACCAGGTCGTCGGCGTCACCCACGAGTGCGACTTTCCGATAGAGACGCGCGGCAAGCCGCACCTGACATCGAGCTCGCTTCCGCAGGTCGCGCGCTCGGCCGACATCGACCGGCATGTCCGCGCCCATCTGCATGTGGGTTCGAGCATCTACGCGCTGGACGGCGCGTTGCTGGAACGGCTCGAGCCCGATCTCATCGTCACCCAAGAGCTGTGTCCGGTGTGCGCCGTGTCGTACGAGATCGTCAGCGCGGCGACGAAACGGCTCAAGGGTGATCCTCGGATCGTGTCGCTCGAACCGTCGAGTTTGGAAGACGTCTACGACAACATCCTCGCGGTCGGCGAGCTCGTGAGCCATTCCGAGCGGGCCAAGAAGTTTGTCGACGGACTGCGTCTTCGCGAACGGAATCTTCGCGCGCTTGTGGCCGGACGATCTACACCTCGTGCGCTCGTGCTCGAGTGGACCGATCCGCCGATGAGCGGCGGTCATTGGACGCCGGAAATCGTCGAACTCGCCGGCGGGGTTCCCGTGCTCGGCAATCCGCGCAAGGATTCGCAACGCTTGGAATGGAGCGCGATCGCGCTGGCCGATCCCGACTTCATCATCGTGGCGCCGTGCGGCTTCGATCTCACCACGACGGAGCGTGAGACGCGGGCACTAGAAGGCAACCAGATCTGGCGAGAGTTACGCGCCGTGAATTCCGGCGCGCTGGCGCTCGTCGACGGCAATGCCTATCTCAATAGGCCGGGACCGCGCTTGCTTGATACCGCGGAGATCTTCGCGGTCGCGCTGCACCCGGAAGTCGCCGACCAGCTTCCGCGGTATCCGGACGGGTGGAAAATCGCGGACCGGAAGATGTAGTGCCGGGCCTTTAGGCCCGGAAGAAAAAGGCCGGAGCTAAAGCTCCGGCACTACAACGTAGGGTTAGCGGGATCTAAAGATCCCGCTCCACAACGTCCAGGAAAACATTCCGGGGCTAAAGCCCCGGCACTACATTTCCGAGCTTCGCTCGGAACGCTACATTCAGGCGCAAGAAAAAGGCCGGGGCTAAAGCCCCGGCACTACATTTTGGTGGTTAGGTTGTTAGATTGTTAGTAGCCCATAGTGCGGCGCAACGTGAATCGATACGTGCGCGGGCCGACGACATTGCCGTTCGTCAGGCCGAAGGCGACCGGGGCGCCGCTGCTGGTACGGGCGCCGTTGACGAAGGCGACCGGAACCCCCTGGAACGCGTCGATATAGCTCGAGCCGTAGATGTTGGTGAGATTGTCGACCGACATCTGGATCGTCGTCATGCGATCGATGGGGTAGCGCACGCTCGTGTTCCAGACCAGAAATGCGGGCCGATTGTACGAGTTATTATTACCGTAGTACGTCGTGCCGAGCTCGTAGAAGTAGTTGGTCCGGCCGCGGTAGTTCAACGCCGCAAATCCCGACGAGTACGGAATGCTCTGGTTGGACACCGCGTTGAAACTGCCCGGCGATCCGGAACTGCCGCTCGATTGGAAGTTGATGCCGTTGACGATCGCGAGGTTGGTCGTGAACGGTCCGGCCGTCGTCGAATAGAAGCTGGGCGAAAGGCCATACGGGTACGCCTTTATCAACGCGCCTTGGAGCTGGAATCCGAGGCCGACCGGCGGCTGCCGCTGCACCGATGCCTCCAACCCCTCGTATCGCGCGCTTCCCAAGTTCTGGTTCTGCGTCGTGAAGATCGGGCACGGACCGCCTGAGCACGCGCCGTTGTTGCCGCTCACGAAGACGGAGGTCAGGAACTGGTTGTGCAGGTTCGTGGAATAGAAATCCCACGAGATAAGATTGAGGCCGTCGCCGTAGCGCACGTCTTCCCCAACATCATAGCCGAACGAGGTCTCGGGCAAGAGGCCGCCGTTGTTGAGCGTGGCTGTGCAAAACGTCGCGCCGGTGCGGCAGAACGGCGCCGTCGTCGCCTGGCTGACAAGAAACAGGTAGGGCGGCGCCACAGCCGAGCCTATGGCAAAACGGTACGACACGTTAGACGTCGGCTGCCACGCCATGCCGAAGCGCGCATCGTAATGATGCCGTGTGATGGTTTGGAAAGTCGTGCCTCTGTCCGCTGAAAAGCGCGTGTTGTACGTGTTGAGGTAGTTGCTCAGCGTGCCTTGGACTCTATCGCCCATCGGGAAGCTGGCGCGCAGCAGCAGGGTTCCGAAACGCTGGTTCGAGCCGGCCGGGATCGTCGAAGAGAAGAACACGTTGCTCGCCTGAGGGACGCCTAACGCCGGCTGGTTGCCGAACAGCGAGTACGTATTCGAAGCTGCGGTCCACTGATCGTATGCCAGCGTGAGCTGCGTCTGTCCGGCGAGATGATCGTATTCCACCGACCCGCCGTGCAGCTTGTCCTCTTCAGTACTTCGGAAGTATGCGCCGTTGATCGTCACCGCGGCGGTCTGCCCGTTGAAGGTCAGCAGACCCGGCGCCTTGACGGTGCCGTAGAGCTGCATGAAAGCGGTCACGGGAGAGTTGTCGTTGAGCGCGTTGTACTGCAGGCGATTGATGGAAGCCGAGTACCAGCGAGCGAGGATGGTATCTTTGCGGAGCGTTGTGCGCACGTCGGCCTGGAAAATGGGCTCGTTATTGACTTCCCACTCGCCGTCGGGGAAGAAAGTGCCCTGTAGCGTCGGCACAGATCCGGTGACTTTACCGATGTAGTTGCCGGACGCGCTTGGCGTGAGGAGGGTCGGCAGAATGCTGACGTGGTTGCCGTTCTGGTCGCTCCACGTCTGGCTGCCGAGGTAGCTAACGGTCGCCACGGTGCTGCTCGAGAACGTGTAGCGGATCTTGGCGAGTTCGGCCTTGTTGACGTAGGTGGTGCTCACGGGGAAGCAGCACGCGACGATCGTGCTGGTCGCGTTGAACGGATTGTTGATGTTGGCCGGGTTGTTGACGGCGTTGGTCGGAAAGCCGACGACGGGTTGGCCATTGATCAGGTTTCCGCTCGACAACGTGATGAAGGAGTTGGTGTGATTGAGCGGACCCGGCTCATCCCACACGGCATAGTCAAGCGCGTAGCCCCACTTGGTGCCCGGCAGCGTGCCGGTGCCCAACAGGTTGAGGAGGCTGCCGCCTTGGCTATCGTAGCCCAAGTCCAACGCCTCGCGGCGCGCCTGCGTCGGATCCTTGGTCCTGAAATTGATAGTGCCGCCGATCGCGTAGTTGATCTCTGGCGCCGCGGCGCCTGGCCCCTTGATCAATTCGGTATCGGCGAGCGCGTACGTGTTCAGAAATGTCGTGACGTAGTCCCCGAAGGCTCCGTTGGACACCGGATGGCCGTCGATGAGCGTCGCGGTCTCAAATCCAAGTCCGCCGCGGATGTTCGCAAAGGTGATGGCTCCGGGCGACGCGTTGTTGGCGGTTGAGCCCGGATGTGCGATGACGATGCCCGGCGTTTGGTCGAGCACGCGCATGACCTGGGTCTGGCCCTGATCCAAATAGGTCGTCGGGGCGACCACCGCCACGGAGGCCTGCGTCTTGTTGAATCTCGCGCGGCGCGCGGAGATCACTTCGCGGCCGAGCACGCGCAGCGACGTCAACGATTGAGCCGTCATCGTCAGGGTCACTTGCGTTTTGCTGCCTGCCAGCACGCTTACGTCGGTCAGGGTGGTCGAAATGTATCCGGTCTTCACGGCGCTGACCGCGTAGCTCCCCGCTGCGACCGAGTCAAATGAAAAGTTCCCGGCGCCGTTGCTCGTCGTGGCAGCCGCGGTCGGACCTTCGAGCAAGACCTGAACGTTGGCGAGCGGCGTGCCGTTCGTATCGACGGTCTTGCCGGCGATAGAACCCGGGTCGGCTGCCAAGGCGCGCGTCGCGCCGAAGTACATGACAAGCCCCGTTGTGACGAGCGCAATCAGCGCGCGAGTATGCGTGCGCACGGTCTCCTCCTTAGGATAAGAAAAATGCAGTGGCGCAAGTAGGAGCATACTGCCTGGAAATTATGGCCTTGTCAAGGATGCCCCTCCGCGCCAAAACCCCTATGCAAAATAAACCGGACTACGCGCGGCCCGATCACGTTTCCGTTCGTCAGCCCCAGCCTGCCGTTCGCCAGGGGCACAGGGACCCCGCCGTACTGGTCGATGGCCGTTCCGCCATACGCACCGCTCAAGTTATCCACAGATACCTGAAACGTCGTGGTCCGGTCGAGGGCGAACCGGGCCGTCGCATTCCAAACCGCGAAAGCGGGCCGGTTGAACGAGTTGTTCGGACCGTATAGCGTGACACCGATCGAGTAATAGTAGTTCGTCGTCCCGCGATAGCTCAACTCGCCGTATGCCTGCGAGTACGGAATGCCCTGATTCGTGAGCGAGTTGAACGTGCCGGGCACGCCCGGACTTCCGCTCGTCTGGTAGTTGGCGCCCTCGATGACCCCAAGGTTCGTCGTGAACGGTCCGGCCGACGAGGCGTACACGCCGGGCCCGACTCGAACCGGGTAGGCCTTGAGCAGCGCGCCTTGCAGGAGGTAGCCAAGCCCCGCATCCGGCACGCGCCGAAGCGCAAGTTCGAGCCCTTGGTAGCGCGCGTTGCCGAGATTGCCGTTGACGCTCGTGAACAACGGCAGCGTCAACGAGCACGGCGTATTGGGCGGCGACCCGAACGGCGCGACGCACGCGGTCCCATTGCCAAACGTCGACGTGATGAATTGGTTTTGCAGCGCCGTCGTGTACGCATCCCAGACGAATGCGTTGCGGCCATCGCCGTATTGGACGTCCGAGCCGACGTCGAACCCGAAGGCCGTTTCGGGCAGCAGCGAGCCGTTGTTGAGCGTCGACGTCGCGAAGAGGTTGCCGCGAGCGGCTTGCGGCGATGTGGTCGAGACATCGAGCAGGTTCAGAAAAGGCGGCGCCACCGCCGAGCCGAGCGAGACGCGCCACGCTACGTTTTGCGCGGGCCGCCATACCATGCCGAAGCGTCCGTCGTAGCGCGAACGTAGCGAACGCTGAAATGTCGCGCCCACGTCTTTGGTGAAGCGCGTGTCGTACCAGTCGAAATAGTTCGCCAGCGTGCCTCGAACCCGATCGCCCATCGGGAACTCGCCGCGGAGCAGCAGCGTCGTGAAGCGCTGGCTGGATCCGGCCGGGATCGAGACAAGGGTTTGCGCCCCGCTGACATCCGATGCGAACGAATCCGCTTGCGTGCGCTCGAGCGCCAGCGACAAGGACGTGGCGCCGGCTGGGTGATCGAGCTCGAGCGACGCGCCGCGCAGCAGGTCTTCTTTCGTCGAGCGCACGTAAGCTCCGGGAAAGGTGACATTCGCTTGCTGGCCGTTGAAGACGAGTTCTCCCGGCGCGTTCACCGTGCCGTAGAGCGCGAGGCTCGCGCTGGCCGGCGCGTTGGATTCGAGGGCGTTGTATTGCAATCTGTTGATGGACGCGGAGTACGCGCGCGCGAGGATGGTGTCGGTGCGCCACGTGCTACGGACTTCGGCCTGTAAGATCGGCTCGTTGTTCACTTCCCAACCGCCCTCGGGGAAGAACACGCTTTGGAACGTGGCCAGCGGGCCGCTGCGCACGAGGCCGATGTAGCCGGCTGTCGGGTCCGGCCTGAAATTCGTCTGCAGCTGCGCGAGGTTCTTGCCGTTCTGATCGGTCCATGTCTGGCTGCCGAAGTACGCCGCGGTTGCGACGGTCGCGCTTGATAATTTGTAGCGCAGTTTGAGGAGTTCGGTCTTGTCGTCGAACGTGGAGCTGACGCGAAGGCAGCAGGCGATGAGCGTGCTGTTGCCGGCCTGCGGGTTGTTCTGCACGCCGGGATTGACCGTGGCAAACGTCGTCGACCCGTTCTGCGGCTGTCCGTTGATGAGCGCAGTCGCAGGCAACGTGATGAAGCCGGCGGCGCGGTTCATCGGACCAGGCGAGCCATTCACCGCGTAGTCGAGAACGTATCCGAGCCGATCGCCGGGCAGCGTGCCGCTGGCGAGGAAATTGGAGAACTGGCCTCCGTAGCTGTCGTAGCCGAGGTCCAGCGCGCCGCTGCGCGCTTGCGTCGGGTCGCGGGTGCGAAAGTTGACGGTGCCTCCGATCGCGTAGTTGACCTCGGGTGCCGAAGCCCCCGGTCCCTTGACGATCTCGACGTCTTGCAGCACGAACGCGTTGATGAACGTCGTGTTATGCGCGCCGAAGCGGCCGACCGCGACCGGGTGGCCGTCGATCAAGGATGCGGTTTCATACGAGAGGCCGCCGCGCACATCGGGCGTGGTCAGCGCGCCCGGGCTGCCGCCGTTCGCGCTGGCAAGGGCATGCCCGGATACCACGCCCGGCGTCTGATCGAGAATGCGTGCGACCTGCAGTTGTCCTTGGTCGGCAAAAGTCTGCGGCGTGATGACGGCGATCGACGCGGGAGTCGTGTTGAATCCGCCGCGCCTTCCATAGATGACGGTGCTGCCGAGCACGCGCAGCGACGAAAGCGTGACGACCGGCATGATCAGCGCGATGCGCGTTGTGCCGCCCGCGGCGATCGCGATGCCGGTTTGCTCGGCGTCGACATAGCCGGGCTTGCTCGCGCGCGCCCGGTACAAGCCTTCCTTCACACGTTCGAAGACGAAGCTTCCGTGTTCGTCCGTCGTCGATGATTGTGGCGGTGACTTCAGTCCGGCAATGCTTATCCGCGCGGCCGGAATCGGGGCACCCGCGTCGTCAGTCACCGTGCCCGCGAGCACGCCGAACGCGATCAGCGCCGCGATCATTTCGGGGCAGCGAGCGCTTTGCGAAGCGAGCCGCCGGCCGCGGCGAGCCTGCTGCGCGCTTCTTCAACCCCGCAGTTGCTCGCGAGCATGACGCAGGCTTCCCTGACCCGCTGGCCGCTGGCTTCAAGCGCCGCAGTCACGCGTTCGTCCGGCGCTGAGGTCAATTGTTTGACGACCCGGCGAGCCCGCGCGCGAAGTTTTTCGTTCGAGGCGTCCACGTCGACCATGAGGTTGCCGTGCACCCGGCCGAGTTTGACCATCACCGCGGTGCTGATGGTGGTCAGCGCCATCTTCTGAGCCGACGCCGCCTTCATCCGCGTGGAGCCGGCGATGACCTCCGGTCCGGTGAGCAGCGCGATGGGGATCTCGACGTCGCGCAAGAGCTCGGTGCCCGGACTATTCGCGATGCCGATGGTGAGGGCGCCGGCGCTGCGGGCGGCGCGCATAGCGCCAAGCACGTACGGTGCGCCGCCGCTGGCCGAGAGCCCGATAGCCACGTCGTGCGCGTCGATCTTCGCCAAAGCGGCCTCGGCGGCTCCAGCCTGTTCATCGTCCTCTGCCGCTTCAACCGATGCCGTCATCGCGTGGGCGCCGCCGGCGATGTGCGCGCACACGAGGTCTTTCGGCGTCGAAAAAGTCGGTGGGATCTCGGCCGCGTCCATCACTGCGACGCGCCCGCTCGTTCCCGCTCCGAAGTAATGAAGGCGGCCGCCTTCGGACAGCCGCTTCGCGATGGCGTCGACCGCGGTCCCGATGACGTCGAGTTCGCGTTCCACGGCCCACACGCAGCGGCGATCCTCGTCGTTGATACGGTGCAGCAGCTCGTGCGTGTCGAGAAGGTCGAGATCGGCAGTCGAAGGATTCTGCTCTTCCGTGAGGGGCAGCGGCGCGGCCGGGCGATGCTTCACGCCGTCCATTTTGAATGAAATGGCGCTTGGCACCTTGGATGTTGCGGCGAGCGGCGGGATATCGTAGAATATTTGGACCGACTGATAAGGAGTATTTCGATGATGCGTGGGACCCTGCCGGCCATTCTTACCGCCCTTGCGACGGCTGCGCTGGTCGCAGGCTGCAACAGCAGCAGCTCGCCGGTGCCGCCGTCGTTCATCCCGTTTTCGACGATCTACGTGGCGAACAATACCGCCGTTACGAGCTACCCGCTTTCGGGAACCGGCAATATCCTTCCGAGCACCAACATAACCGGCGGCTCGACAACGTTTAACCACCCGTGGGGCATCAGCGTTGACGCGGCCGGCAATATTTTCGTCGCCGACGAAAATGCAAACGCCGTCGACAAATTCGCGGCAGGCGCCAACGGAAACGTCGCACCGATAGGAAGGATAACCGGTCTCAGCACGTCGCTCAACAACCCCCTCGGCGTCTGGGTCGACGGTGCCGGCAAGATCTACGTCGCCAATGAGCTCGAACCTGGTGTCCTGGTTTTCGCCGCAGGCGCCAATGGCAACGTCGCGCCCATTCAAAACATCACCGGCGCTGCGACGCAGATCGTCGATCCAACCGGCATCGTCGTCGACGCGGCCGGCAACATCTTCGTCGGCGATTGCACCTCCGGCGTCCTTGAATTTTCGGCCGGCGCCAACGGCAACGCCACGCCCGCCGCGCACATCGCCGGCGCGAGCACCATGCTTAGCTGCCCCGAGCAAATCGCGCTCGATGCCAGCGGCAAGTTGTATGTGGCCGAACGCAACAACAATAAGGTGCTTGTTTTTGCGGCGGGTGCCAACGGCAACGCCACGCCGGCGGCTCAAATCACCAACGCGACGACGGCTTTCGGAAGTGTGGCAGGTATCGCAGTCGATCAGTCAGGCAAGATCTACGTGAGCGACTTCACCCGCGCGAGCGTGATCGTCTTCGCGGCGGGCGCCAACGGCTCAACTGTTCCGATCCAAACGATCTCGGGAGGCAACACCGCTCTGTCCGGCAACGAGTATCTCGCGCTGCACTGAATGAAAAATATGCCGGACTAAAAGTCCGGCATACCACATACGAGTCTGCTTCGGGTTAGTGGAGCGGCGCCAGCTTGACGCTCGTCGCGCCGAGAGCTTGCGCCAGATCGTAGAACGCCTGGTTGCTGATGAGGTGGTACCAGAGATCGGCGGATTTGCCGAAGGCGGGATTCTTGTCGATGTCGTTCATGACCGCGACATGGATCTTGTGCGACACGGCTTTGTCGAGCAGGTACTCGATCTGAAATGCGCCGCCCTTATCCAGACCCGCCTTGACGAGAGCAACTGCGAGATCTTTGCCCTTGAGCGGAGCCGGTGCCGGCAGTTTGACGCCTGCGGCCGTCGCGATCTTGAGCGCATCGGTGACCGCGAAGTCGAACGTCTTGAGCCACTGCGTGACCTTGGCCTGACCGTATTGCTTGCTGAGCTTGGCGACTTCCTGACCCACCAGATCTTTGCCGACCATGTTGGTGAGCGCGGTGGCCGTCGAGTAGTTGGACGCGCCGCCGCCGGCAGCGACCAGCGCCGCGGTCACGTCGAGCGCCGGCGGACCACTGTACACGGGACCGCCGAAGCGCCCATGCATCGCGCCCATCGCCATGTAGTCTTTGCCGCTGTCTGACATCGAATCGGCGAGTGCGATGGCGCCGTTCGCGGCGATCGCCGCCGCGACGAGCGCAGCGGCAAGGGGATGAATCGATTTCATTGATGACTCCTGATTTTGAGAAGAGTGATTTTTTGGGAAAACCCGATAGCATTACGGCGCAAGTGCGCGGTCGGATGTATCAATCCAAAGAGCGGTGTCGTTCGTTATTCTTTGAGTCTCTCGAGCGCGATCAGCGCAGCGCCGATGGCTGCATCGATGGTCGGCCGAACGATCTCGCAGGGGCCGGTGCTCTCCACCGCGCGCTGCACCGCTTCGGCAAGTGCGGGCACAGCATCAAACGCGCCGCCGGCTAGGACGACCGGCAAAGGCGTGCCGTCTCTCACGGCGTTCGCTACGCGGCCAGCCATAGCGCCAAGGGCACCCGCCTGATGTTCGAGGACTTGCCGTGCGACCTGGTCGCCCGCTTCGCTCGCTTGCGCCACCAGCGGCGCGAGAGCCGCGACTTCCGCCGCGTCGCGGTTCGCGAACCCCATGACTTCCGCGAGGCTCGTCGCGCCGAGCGCGGCAAGAACGCTTTCGACGAGCGCACCCCGAGGCTCAAGGCCGTCGAGCGCGTGCGCCGCGCTGCGCAGCGCGCCCAGGCCGATCGCGTAACCGCTGCCTGCATCGCCGAGCGCCGCGCCATAGCCTCCGGCACGAATGGAGCTTCCGTCGGCGCGCTCTCCGTACGCGATGCTGCCGGTTCCGGCCGCGACGACCGCTGCCGGCCGCGCCTTGGTTCCGGCGCGCAGCCAGGCTTGTGCGTCGTGGCAGATCGTCACCTGGACGTCCGGCGCAAGGAGCACGCGCACGACTTGTTCCAGCGCCTCGGCGTCGGCGGGCCTGCCGCTCCCGGCAGCGGCGAGGCAGGCTGTACGCAACACGGCGCCGTGCGCGAGCGATTCGATCACCTGGCGTAGGTTTGCCGCCACCGCGAGCGGGTCGTTGACGCGGATGTTCGCGCCGCCGGCCGTCTCGCGCTTGAGGACCTGTCCGTCAGCCGACACCAGCACGCCGGTGGTCTTGCTTGCGCCGGCGTCGACGCCGATCGCGATGCCTTCTTTCATGATTTCTTTCTCCGAGCTTCGCTCGGAACGTTACATCCGGGGCTAAAGCCCCGGCACAACATTTTTTGGTTTAAGTGTCGCGTAGTTTTTGGCGGGGTAGATCGCGCCCAAGACCACACGCTTACGCGCTCCCGTGACCGCTGGGATATTCGCCGGCTCTATTCGCACCGTCGCGCGCGCCAGCAACGCGAATGCGATGGCCTCCTTCGCGTCGACGGGCAACCCGAACGCGTCGGAGTCGTCGACGGATACCGCGACGCCGTCTCGCGCCGCCAACGCTTGGACCAAGAAGCGGCGCAGCGTCGCGTTGTGCGCTCCTCCGCCGCTGATGATCACTCGAGAAAAGTCGTGCGGCACGGCTTTGGCGATCGTGACGGCGGTGAGTTTGGTCACGGTCGCCACGATGTCGGCCTCGGGGATGCTCCTTGAAGCTGCGCGCTCCCACACAACGCGGGCATAATCGCTGCCAAAATCCTCGCGTCCGCTCGATTTCGGCGGTGACAATGCGAAGAACGGATGCTGGAGCAACCACTCGAGCAATGCATCGGACACGCGCCCGCGACCGGCCAGCGCACCGTCGACGTCCATAGAGTCTTTCCCATGCGTCGCGAGCCGCACGCATTCGTCGATGAGCATGTTGCCCGGCCCGGTGTCGTATCCGCGGATCGCTTCGACACCGCATTTCGCCGGCAATAGCGTGACGTTGGCGATGCCGCCGACGTTGACCACCGCGCGAGACTCCGCGTCGTCACGCAGCAAGAGATGATCCACGTACGGCACGAGCGGCGCGCCCTGTCCGCCAGCGGCGATATCGGCAGCGCGAAAATCTCCGACGGTCGTGACGCCGGTGCGGGCGGCTATGATCGCCGGCGCGCCGATCTGCAACGTCGAGGGCTGCGGACCTCGACCGTCGTGGAACAAGGTGTGGCCGTGCGAGCCGATGAGCTGGACCGAGCGCGTGGCAAAGCCGGCGTGGTCGGCGAGCGCAAGCGCCGCCGAGGCGAACGCTTCGCCGACGGATGCGTGCAGCCGGCTCACCTCCGCCGTGCTGCCCGGCGCCGGCGGCATCGCGGCGCGCAATTGAGCGTGCAGCGCGGGCGCATAAGGCGTGGTGGCGAAAGCGACCAGCTTGAGATCGAGCCGTCCATCCCGTTCGTCGACGTCGATCGCCGCCGCGTCGATACCGTCGAGCGAGGTTCCCGACATCAATCCGATGATGCGCATGCTGGAGGAACTCACGGAGCTAAAGCTCCGTGGCTACGTGGGCGTGGGTACAAGGGCGTTCACGATGCGAGGCCGAGGTCGCGGATGACCGCGTCATGCACGGCGACGCGCAGCGCTCCTATGGGTTCCGGGTCGCGGCTCACGTGCACGCGGTTGGTGAACAGCGCGATCGTCAGCGCGCGCTCGGGATCGACAAACACCGAAGTCCCGGTGTAGCCCGTGTGGCCGAACGACGACTCCGAGAGCATCGGCCCGCACGGCCTGCCTTCGCCGGCTTTGAGCGCCCAGGCGAGTCCGCGGCGCTCGTCCCCGCTGCGGGCGTGTTCCTTGACCGCCGCCGCTGCCGTCGGCCGCATCAGCACCCGGCGCAGATCGCATGCGCCGCCTTGTCTGAACATCTCGGCGATCTCCGCGGCCGCGCTCGCCGTTCCGAACATTCCCGCGTGACCCGCGATGCCGTTCATGGACCAGCACGTTTCGTCGTGCACCTCGCCCCGCAGCAGGCGGCCGCGCCACGGATCGTTTTCCGTGCAGACCGTGCGCTCGATCAGCGCGCCCTGCGGTCGAAAGCCCAGCTCCGCGATGCCGAGCGGATCGACGACCAACGTTCGCACCGCATCCGCCAGCGGCATCTGCGCGAGCCGGGCGACGGCTTGCCCCACGAGAATGAATCCGCAATCGCTGTAGACCACGCGCTCGCCGGGTGCAGAGCGCAGCGGCATGGCGCAGATGCGCGCGATGATCGGCTCGGCGCCGACCTCGTCGCGGGCGTTGATGCTCGGCGGCAAGCCCGACGTGTGCGTGAGCAGATGACGGAACGTCACGGTCGAGCGCCGCGGATCGCGCCCAGTGAACTCGGGGATCGCGCGCACGATCGGATCGTCCAACGCGCCTTCGCGCCGGTCGATGAGCGCCAACAGCGCCGCGCCCACCACGACCTTGGTGAGCGAAGCGAGGTCGAAGATCGCGTCCGGCCGCGCCGCAGCGCCGCCGGGAAACAATTCGCCGAAAGCGATGTCGCACACGGTCTCGCCGCGATGGCGCACGTGCAGCGCCGCGCAGGTGTAAACGGTGCCCAACGCGTCGGCGATGGCCGCGACTGCGCGTGGAAGTCTCTCGGCGCCGTCGCTCACGACGGATCTCGTCACTGCCATTGCGACGTCACCGCCGCTTGTAATTGCGGCACGCGAACCGGCAGCTTACCGCTTGCGGTAAACGTTCCCATCAGCGTTTCCGCAGCGGCGACCAGCGCATCGTCGCCGTCTCCGTAGGTCGCGATGACCGCGATGCTCTGCGGCAGGACGCCGGCATCGTACGGCTCAAGCGCGGCGATCGCCACAATCGGCTTGCCGAACATGGCGAGATCCGCAACGGCTTGCACTTGCAGCGGATGTGCGGCAGCGCGCCGCGTGACGGCGATGAACATGCTCGCCGCGCCCGCCGCCATCAGCAATTGCTTGTACTCTTGTCCGGCAGGATCGAGCGAGCGTATCTGTTCTTGCACGCGCGCCGGACCGCGCGCGAGGGCAGCGCCAAGTACCGATGTGACGCGGCCGGTTGAACTTTTCGTTCCCGCTTCGGTAGGCATGAAGTTCACGATGAGGATGCGATCCGTGGCTGACGGCTTGAGCGGCAGCACCGCGTTCGGGTCGCGCACGAGCGTGATGGCGCGGCGCGCCGCGGCCGCTGCGAGGCGGCGATGCGCGCTGGATCCGATGCCGGTCGAATCAGCCGGAGGCGAAGACGCTGCCAGCTTCGTGCGCAGCGCGTCGACGCGCGCCAAGCTCTTCTCGACCAAACCCGGATCGAGCGTGCCGGCGCGCACTGCATCGCGCAGCGCCGCAGCCGCGCGAGCCGCGTTGTCCACGCGCTCGAACAGGACAAGATCGGCGCCGGCTGCGACCGCGCGCACCGAAGCATCGCCGGGCTCGTAGGTATCGGCGATCGCCTTCATATCCATCGCGTCCGTACAGATCACGCCGTCAAACCCAAGCTCTTCTCGCAAGAGCCCGGTGAGGATCGCTCGCGAGAGCGTGGCCGGAACGCCGGTCGGTTCGAGCGCGGGGAAAGCAACATGCGCGCTCATCAGGATGTCGACACCCGCCGCAATCGCCGCGCGAAAGGGCACCAGCTCACGCGCGCTCAGACGCGCCAGGGCATGCTCGACGACGGGCAGCGTCTTGTGCGAGTCGAGCGCGGTGTCGCCGTGGCCCGGAAAATGCTTAGCGGCAGCCGCGATGCCGGCGCTGTGCAGGCCGCGGATCGCCGCCGACACGTGACGCGCGACGCGTTGCGGATCATCCCCGAACGAGCGCAAGCCGATCACCGGATTGCTCGAGTTGGTGTTCAAGTCCGCTACCGGCGCGAGATCGAGGTTGATGCCAAGCGCCGCGAGTTCGGCGCCGATCAGAGCATAGATGTCGTGCGTCAGCGCTTCGTCATCGGCGGCGCCGAGCGCCATCGCCGACGGCGTGCCGGTGCCGATCGCCCTGAGTCGCGCTATCGGACCGCCCTCTTGATCGACGGCGATGAGCCGCGGCGGCCGGCTCGAACCGCGCAGCCTCGCCAAGAGACCTTGCGCCGCAGCGACGCTTTGCAGATCGCGTTCAAAAAGGATGGCTCCGGCCGTTTCGGCAATATCCGGCGGCGCGTTCGGGGCGGCGTCGGCCCCGGGGGAACCCACAAGCAGCAGGTCGCCAACGCGGTCTGCGAGTGCGTTCAATTGCACCGATTCCCGCTTCTTCGCTCTGTGAGGAGAATCTTCGTGAAGTCAGTTGCTCCAAGCTGCGTCGCGATCGCCGCCATTGCCATCTTGCTCGCCGGCGGCGCAGGACCATCCAGAGCAGCCTCTGACGTCACGCGCGCCACGCTGCCCAACGGTCTGCGCGTCGTCATCGTACGCGATGGCATCGCGCCGGTCGTCACCACCGAACTGACCTATCTGGCCGGCGCAGACGAGACGCCGCCCGGATTCCCGGGCATGGCGCACGCACAGGAGCACATGATGTTCCGGGGCTCCAACGGTCTGACGTCCACGCAGCTCTCGGCCATCTCGTCCTCGCTCGGCGGCGACTTCAACGCCGATACCGAGCAGACCGTCACGAACTACTACTTCACGATACCGGCTGAGGATCTGGAACTGGCGCTGCACATCGAAGCGATCCGCATGCGCGGCGTGCACGACGCGCAGTCGGAATGGAACGAAGAGCGGGGCGCGATCGAGCAAGAAGTGGCGATGGATCTTTCCAACACGCTCTATCGCTATTTCTCGACCGCGCAGGCGACCTTGTTCAAAGGCACGCCTTACGACCACGACGCGCTTGGAACCCGGCCGTCTTTTGACAAGACGACGGGTGCCATGCTCAAGAAATTCTACGATACGTGGTACTGGCCGAACAACGCCGTGCTCACCATCGCCGGCGACGTCGACCCTGCGCAAACGCTCGCCATCGTCAAAAGGCTGTTCGGCCCGATCCCGCGCCACACGGTTCCTTCACGGCCGCTCGTGAAGCTGCGGCCTCCTTTAGCCCAGACGTTGACGCTCGACAGCGACCAGCCGGTAGCCCTCACCTTGCTCACCTATCGGATGCCCGGCATCGAGAGCGCCGATCATGCCGCCGCGCAGATCCTCGGCTCAGTCCT
>Ga0209118_1000042_pt1 | contig 95085 bp, 87 predicted proteins | sample BlaSpr_A8_Ref_M1_FD_187988 | JGI IMG/M metagenome (GOLD analysis project Ga0209118, IMG submission 187988) | Forest soil microbial communities from Thunder Bay, Ontario, Canada - Black Spruce, Ontario site 2_A8_Ref_M1 (SPAdes) (version 2) | ecosystem: Environmental > Terrestrial > Soil > Boreal... | reverse complement strand
TCACTAAGTATATTGCGGTGCCGATCGCTGCGATCATTGTGTGGATCTTGGTGCTCCGTGGAACGTATCGCCAGGTGGAGGTCATTTTCTTGATCGCGTGCGGGTTTTATTTGGCGTACTTTTTTTCAGCGATCCTGGCAAAACCGGATTGGCTGGAGGCCGCCAAGCATACGGTTATCCCAAATCTTCGTTTCGAGTCCAGCTATCTCATCATGCTTACCGGGCTCGTTGGAACAACAATCGCGCCATGGCAATTCTTTTATCTGCAAGCGGGGTTTGTGGAGAAGAAGGTTAACCCACGCCAATATCCCCAGGCGCGCGCGGACGTGTTGTTTGGCAGTGTGAGTTGCATGGTCATCGTATTCTTCATCATCGTTTGCACCGCGGCGACACTGTACGTTTCGGGCCACCGCGACATAACCGACGCCGCGCAGGCTGCGCAGGCCCTCATTCCACTGGCAGGGCGGGGAGCCGGAGTTTTGTTCGCGTTTGGCTTGCTCAATGCTTCACTGTTTGCAGCATCCATCCTGCCGCTTTCGACCGCTCACGTGATCTGTGAGGGGCTTGGTTTTGAGGCGGGAATCGATCACAAGTTCAAAGATGCGCCTATTTTTTATTGGCTGTACACCGTATTGATCGCGGTTGGCGCGGGGATTGTTTTGCTCCCCCGCGCGCCGTTATGGAAGATTTTGATTTTCTCTCAGGTGGGCAACGGCATTTGGCTGCCGGTGGTGGTGATTTTCATCTTGTTGTTGGTGAACCGGCGCGACCTGATGGGCGATTACGTGAACACGCTGACCTTCAACATCATTGCTTGGGTGACGGCAATCACCATGATCGGTCTGACGCTGGTCCTGACTTACACGGCAATTTTCCAGAACGCCCCACCCCTGGTCACGCCCTGATGCCGGACACGGCACCAGGGCATTGCGTCGCTGCGGAGGGGTGTGTTAACTTTGCGGCATAAAGGAGTAGCGGTTAGGAACGCTGTGCCACATAGCCAACGACACACGAAGCTGCAAATCGCCGCACTCGGCGCCTTAGGTCCGGTAACTTCCGAAGAAGTGCAACTTCTCGAAAAGCTTGATCTGGAGAGGCTGCCCAGGCACGTCGCCGTGATCATGGATGGGAACGGCCGCTGGGCACAGCGCCGGCACCTGCCGCGCGTTGCGGGGCACCGCAAGGGAGTGCAATCAGCGCGCACCACGATCGAGACATGCGCGAGGCTGAACCTCGAAGCGCTGACTTTGTACGCGTTCTCCGTGGAAAATTGGCGACGGCCGAAGACGGAGATCGACTTTCTTATGGCACTGTTGCGAGAGTATCTGCGCAAAGAGATGCCGCTGATCCAGAGGAACAACATTCGCATGCGCTTCCTGGGCCGCATCGAGGAGCTTCCGGAAGGAGTGCAGCAGGATATTCACGAAGCGGTGGAGCGAACCTCCGGCAATACGGGGATGGTGCTTTGCCTGGCACTGAATTACGGCGGACGCGCGGAACTTGTGGACGCAATGAATGCCGTCTTGGCTGAACGGAATGGCAACGGAACGCCCGGGCGGGTGACGGAAGAGCAAATTTCCCGGCGCTTGTACACGGCCGGGTTGCCGGACCCAGACCTGCTCATCCGCTCGAGCGGCGAGATGCGCGTGAGCAATTTCCTTCTGTGGCAGATAGCCTATGCGGAAATCTATGTGACGGATACACTTTGGCCGGACTTTAACCGCGCCCGGCTGTTCGAGGCCCTTGTCGAATTCCAAAGACGCGAGCGACGTTACGGAGGAATTCGCGAAGACCAGCCGCTAGCGGAGAGGCCCGCGCGTGTAGCCGGCGAGTAGTCGTTTTCATTTTGACTGCCTCCTTTTTTGTGTCCTTCCTGCGTGATTTCTTTCCTTCAATATGATGAGATGGGGTTGGAGTTTTCTAGGAAGAGATCGGGGATGACCGTGCTTCGAAGGACTTACGCTCGATGACGTGGAAGCGTGTAGTGACAGCCGCTGTCCTGATCCCATTGGTCGTAGGCCTGGTGCTGAGAGGCTCGACAGCGATGCTCTCTCTGGGTGTGGCTTTAGTGACGCTCCTTGCGCTGTTTGAGTATTTTGCTCTGGGGGACGCCATCGGGCATCGCGCTTATCGTTTCTGGACGGCGACGTGCGCGCTGGCCTTAATTTATGTGCAGTGGCGAGCCGCGATCGCCCCTTGGTATGAACTCTCCGGCGGGCTCACCTTGCAGCGCAAGACAGGATTGTTTGCCGGCGCGATGCCGCCGCTGGAGCTCGTATTCTTTCTATTCGTGCTGGGAATCGCGGTCCTCACGTTGTGGACAAGAAGACCCCTGGTAGAGGGGCTGCCAGCCGCGGGAATCAGCTCAAGCGGACTCTTGCTCGTCGCGTTTCCGCTGACGTATGCCGTCCGCTTGCATGGATTAGGAACCGAAGGGCCTGCGCTGCTGCTTTTTGCGCTGGTGATTACTTGGGTCGGAGATTCAGCTGCCTATTTTGTGGGCCGCGCGGTTGGTAAACACGCACTTGCGCCCCACCTGAGCCCAAAGAAAACCTGGGAAGGGACGGCGGCGAGCCTGGTTGGCTCTCTGCTGGTTGCCGCGGTCTTTGGCCGCTGGCTGAGCGCACCCCTGCCCCAATTGCTGGCGATGGCGACGGTTGGAAATATAGCTGGACAGATTGGCGATCTGCTGGAGTCGGCGTACAAGCGTAGCGCAGGAGTGAAAGATTCGGGCGGGCTGCTGCCGGGACACGGAGGAATTCTCGACCGCATCGATGCGCTGATTCTGGCAATTCCCGTTGTCTGGTATTATTGGACATTGATCTACTCGCCCAGAATGTAGGTCCCAGAGGATCCTCAGCACGCAGAATTGGATGCACGTAACTCGGTGAAAAAACTATCCATTTTGGGTTCCACGGGCTCGATCGGGCGACAATGCCTGTCGGTGGTCGAGTCGCAGCCGGAACGCTTTGGTGTAGCGGCGCTGGCGGCGGGCGGCAACCTGGACGAGCTGGCTGGACAGATCGAGCGGCACAAGCCGGAATTGGTCTCGGTCGCCGACGAGAAGAAGGCAGATGACCTGGCCGCGCGGCTACGGTCGAAGGGGATTTCGCTGCCCGCCATTCATCACGGCCGCGAAGGGATGCTGGCCGTCGCAACGATTGCGACCGCGGATGTTTTGGTCTCTGCCGCCGTCGGAGTGGTAGGACTGGAAGCGACTTACGAGGCGATCAAGAGCGGCAAGTCAGTTGCGCTCTCGAACAAGGAAGTACTGGTGGCGGCAGGCGAGCTGGTCATGGCCGCGGCGAAGCAGGCGGGTCAAGAAATTTTGCCAGTAGACAGTGAACACAACGCCGTACATCAATGCTTGCGCGGCGGAACCCAGGGCGAAGTACGGCGCCTTGTTTTGACGGCTTCGGGCGGCCCTTTCCGCAAGACGCCACTCAAGGCGCTGGCGAGCGTCACCCCGGAGCAAGCGCTGGCTCATCCCAACTGGCGCATGGGAAACCGCATCACCATTGACTCCGCGACAATGATGAACAAAGGCTTCGAAGTGATTGAGGCGAGGTGGCTTTTTGGGATGCGTCCGGAGCAGATCAACGTGGTCATCCATCCTCAGTCAACGGTTCATTCGATGGTTGAGTTTGTGGACGGTTCAGTTCTAGCACAACTCGGGCCTACAGACATGCGCATGCCCATCCAGTATGCGTTAACCTATCCTGAGCGAATCGCATCCAATCAAGTAGCGCTGGATTGGGCAAAGTTGAAGCGGCTGGATTTTGAAAAGGTTTCCATTCGGCGCTTCCCCTGCTTGCGGTTGGCGAAGGAAGCTTTGAAAAAAGGCGGCGCACTGCCGTGCGCGCTGAATGCAGCGGATGAAGTTGCGGTGGGGGCATTTCTAGCGGGGCGGCTGGCATTCCTGGGTATCCCGGAAGTGATTGAACGCGTGCTGGCCAGGACGCCCCGCATGCGCTTTGAGAAGATGGAGGATGTGCTTACGGCGGATGTGGAAGCCCGTCGAATGGCCAAGGAAGAAGTGGACCGGCTGGCGGTGACAGCGGCGGCGGCATCTTAGATGGAGTCAATTACGACCCGGAGCGCTCGAAGGAAGAAGGGAAGCGCAAGTTCATGGACTGGATAATCGGCATGGTGCTCGTGCTCGGAGTGATGATCCTGGTGCACGAATGGGGACACTTCATCATGGCGCGGCTTTTCGGCGTTCGCGTGGACGTTTTTTCGATCGGGTTCGGGCCACGGCTGTTTGGATGGAAACGCGGCGCGACAGACTACCGCGTGAGCGCGCTACCACTTGGAGGTTACGTGCGCATGGCTGGCCAGGACCTTTCTGAAGTGGATGCAGGCAAGGTCGCTCCCACTGGGGCTCGAGATGAGCTCATGAGCAAGCCGCGCTGGCAGCGGGCGCTGATATCTGTCGCGGGACCCGCGGTGAATTTGGTGATGCCGATCCTGCTGTTGGGTGGTTTTTTCTGGATCAGAGGCATGCCGTATCCATCCTACTTGGACGATGCTCCAGTCATTGCAACGATGAAAGCAAACGATCCCCTGGCGAAGGCTGGTGTAACGGCTGGCGACCGCATCACAGAAGTGAACGGTGTTGTTACGCCGAATTGGGACAAGGTCTACGAAGCGCTCAATGTAATACGGCCTGACGATATTTATCGAGTGAAGGTAGAGCATCAAGGGACGGCGCGCCTGGTCGAAGTGAATGGCAAGGAGCTTATACAAGCCGATGCTCCCGGGCATTACACGCTGTTGGCTCCGGTAGTTGCGCAACTGATACGCGGCATGGGGGCCCAGCGCGCAGGTATGAAGCGGGGCGATCTAATCGTTTCCGTGAACGGCACGAGCATTACAAGTTGGATGGAGTTTAGGGATCTGATCCTGAATTCTAAGGGCAGCCCGCTGCTAACCGTGGTGAGGCGGGGGGGACAACTCATTACGCTCAATCTCGTACCGCAGTCCACCGCTGGCGAAGATGGCAAAGCCGATTTCAAGCTTGGCGTGGGGCCAGAAGAACACTGGTCCTACAAGAGAATGACTCTGGGCACCGCCGTGCAATATGCCTCGGCGACGACCTGGTCCGGCTTGAAGCAGTTGCTGGGAGTGGTAGGCAGGCTTTTCTCGGGCGGGCAGTCCGTAAAACAATTGCTGGGGCCTGTGGGGATCATCGATCGGGCGGGACAAGCCGTGCAGGAGGGAACATATTCCGTAATCAGCCTGATGGCCATCATCAGTTTAAATCTCGGTATTTTGAACCTGTTGCCGATTCCGATTTTGGACGGCGGCAATATCCTGCTCCTCGCGATGGAAGGAATCCGGCGGCGCGATTTCAGCCTGGGCTTTAAGGAGCGCTTCGTCCAAGTTGGACTTGTATTTCTCTTGGTCCTGTTTGCCTACGTTATGTACAATGACGTGGTGCGGTTGCTTCCTTCGCATTCCTAGCGCAGCGGACTTTTCGAGCGTCCGGAGAAAAAACATGGCGGCTTCGCCAGCGCACCGGGTTTCCACGGGTGAGCGGCTCAATACCGCGGAAACTACCGGCAGACTGCAACAAGCCGTAAAGAATCTGGGGATTCGGCTCACGCGGCAGCGGCGCGTCATACTGCAGGTGATGGATGAGGCCGAGCAGCACCTGGATGTTGATCAAATCCTCGAGCGGGGCAGGAAAATTGATTCCGGCGTTCATCTGGTCACCGTTTACCGCACCATTGATCTTCTGAAAAAGCACGGCCTGATTGACGAACTCGACCTGTTGCATCTGCGCGGCGACCGCCACTACTACGAAAGCCACGGACCTCGCGACCACATCCACGTGGCATGCCTGCGCTGCGGCAAAGTGCGCGAGTTCGAAAGCCGCCTTTACGAGCAGCTCAAAGAGCAGATCGCCCGCGACTTTGGGATGAAAGTCACCGTTTCCCGAACCGAAGTCGGCGGCTACTGCGCCGATTGCCTATCTAAAATCGCAAAATAAATTTGAGATATCGCTACCTAGACCAAAGCCCCTGACTTAGGCGAGATCGCGGAAAGAGCGGAAACGGCGCAGGCGGGAGAAGAAACGGTTTGCTGCGGCGATGTCCCGGGCGATTTGCGCGCGCAATTCCTCCGGACTGCTGAACTTCTTTTCTTCGCGCAAACGCTTCCAGAAGCGCACCTCAATACGTTTCGGCGTGGTTTCCCCCTGAAAATCGAGCAGATGCGTTTCGACAGCCAGCGTCGTGCCGTCAAAGGTTGGGCGCACGCCGACGTTCGTCACTGACCGGTAGCGCTTGGTATCATCATCGAACTGCGTGCGCGTAATGTATACCCCACGCGCAGGCAGGAGTTCCTGCTCGGGAGTGAGATTAAGCGTAGGAAACGTGAATCGGCGGCCAGTGCCTGTTCCAGTTACGACTTCTCCCGTCAAGACGAACGGGCGGCCAAGAAGACGAGCAGCACGGGTGACGTCTCCTGCGGCAATTTTGCGGCGCAAGAGTGTGCTGGAAACAACCTCGCCGTGAGCAACCACTGCCGGAATAACGATGGTCTCGAAGCCATGTTTTCTTCCGAGCTCCCGAAGCAAGCGGACATCACCGGCCTGCTTGTAGCCAAAACGGAAATTTTCACCCACGAGGACTGCGCGGATGCGCAAGTCGCGAACGAGAATCTGCTCGACAAACTCTTGAGGGGATAGCTGGGCAAGTGCCATCGTGAAAGGCAGGACGACGGCTGCTTCCAAGCCTGCGACGTTGAACCAGTCCATGCGTTGGGCGTTCGTCGAAAGCCGGAGCGGCGCGGACTCTGGGCGGAGCACTTTGAGTGGCGGCGGATCAAAGGTAAGGGCGGTCGCAATGGCCTGGGTCTCCCGCGCGCGTACAACAACGGCTCGCAAGATGACCTGGTGGCCGAGGTGAATCCCATCGAAGTTGCCGATTGCAAGGACGCTGCCGCCGGTTTGGGGACCATAATGCTTTGCCCAATCCGCGGAGCAGCTGAATACGGAGATTGCTCTCGTCGCGTGACTCGCGCTCGAAGGCGCTGCTTGGCGAGTTGACTCCTCGTCGACTTGCACCTCAAATTGGAGACCGTCGTAAGCAAGCTGCACGTTAGTGAATCCCATTTTGCGCAACCGCTCGTTCGTTTCCGCGTGCGGCAGATCATGCGCGATGTGAGTGAACCAGGCGCGGCGGGGCTTCAGCTGCTGAACGAGTGACACCGCCTGGTCCACCGTCTGGTGCATGGGATGCGGGATGTCACGCAGCGCGTCGATGATCAAGTCGTCGAGGTCTTCGAGGAGGGCGCGCGTTGACGCGGGTAATTCGCTGAAATCCGTAATGTACGCCGCGCGTCCAAATCTGAATCCGAGGACTTCCATATCTCCATGAATGACGCGCAAGGGAATGAAGGAGATGCCGAGGAGTTCGAACGGTCCGTCTACCGCATGGAGTATAACCCTCGGGACCGTGCTGAGGGTGGGCTTGTCGTCGAAGACATAGGAGAAGGCACGACGCAAGATCGTGAACGTCTCTTCATTGCTGTAAATAGGAAGTGCGGCTCGCTGGTGGATGTTGAATGGGCGGATATCGTCGAACCCGAAAATGTGGTCGGCATGCCCATGCGTCAGCAGAACACCATCGAGACGCTCGATGCCCGCGCGCAAGGCTTGCTGGCGAAAATCGGGTGTGGTGTCAATCACCACGTTCTGCGCGTTTCGCGAGAGCAGGAGAGAAGGCCGGGAACGCTTATCGTGGGGATCCTTCGAACGGCACACGGGGCAATGGCAGCCGAGCGTCGGCACGCCCATGGAAGTCCCTGAACCGAGAACAGTGAGCTTGAGAGGAACGGGAGACATTTTCAGAAGATTGGTTTCGTCGGCGAAGACAGCGCCAGCTTCAGCGATCGCGCCCGATCAGGAACGCGTATTTGCTTTGGCCTGGGCGTTTTGTTTCGCCATCGCTTGGTTGACCTCCAGGTAGGTCATCTTCAACTTACCGAGAAGGTCAAGGAGCACTTCGTCTTCTTCCGGTGCGAGATTGCCTTGAGTCTTTTCGTGGAGCGCGTCCAGCATGTCAATGAGTTCACGCGCCGCCTCGGGATCGATCACCGGCTGCCCGGTGCCCGGGTCGGCATAGGCTCCCAGCACCATGGCCGCATTGCTTCCCAGCATGCGCACAAGATTTTCAAACGCCGGTAGCCGTTTGGGAAGCTCCGGGGTTGGTGGTGGAGCGGTTTTGGTTGACTCTGCCGGAACCGCCGGCGCAGGTCGGGAAGCCTCTTGCTTGGCTTCGCGCTCTTTCTCCTCAACCACTTCCTTGCGGAGCTCTCCCTCCGAGGTGAAAGGGCGGCGGTCAATTACGCGGAACGAGTCTTCCTGCTTTTGGTCAGCCAACGTTTATTCCTCAACGAAAGTATCCACAGCCAGTCTAGCATTGAGGTAATTCATTTGGTAGCGGGGCCACGGCGTCGCTTGAGCATCCCAGGCTTGTCAAAGCTGCGGGTGCACCGTAAAGTGGAACGCTTGTCGCGCCGGAAAGTGGATTGGACAACTCATGGCTTCCCCTAGGAAACAACCCCGAAAATCCAAGGAGCGCGGCGCTCAATCTGGAAGAACTTCAAAACACGCCCGGATGTCCGCAGGCCAATGGTTAGAAAAGCTCGTCGCCCTGCAGGCAAGGCTTCGCACCGTGAACGGCTGCCCCTGGGACAGAGAACAGACGCATGCCTCGCTCCGGACGTACTTGATCGAGGAAGCGTACGAAGTCTTGGACGCACTTGAGAGCGGCGATGATGCAAAGTTCGCGGAAGAAATGGGCGACCTCTTGCTGCAAATCGTATTTCATTCGCAAATAGCCCGCGAAGCAGGCCGGTTTACGGTCGCCGATGTGATTCGAGACGTGCACGAAAAAATGGTTCGGCGTCATCCCCACGTATTTGGGGAGAAACGCGCGAAAGACGCCGCCGACGTGCTCAAGAATTGGGAACAGATCAAGTCGGAGGAGCGCCGCGCGAAGGGGGCGGGCCGCGATGCCGACGCTGCTAAGCAGCAAGTGAATTCGGAATCGCTCATGGCCGGCGTTGCACGCAGCTTACCCGCAACCATGGAAGGGCTCCAGCTGACACGGCGCGCCGCGCGGATCGGCTTCGATTGGGACGACGTGGAAGGCATTTTCGAGAAAATCAGGGAAGAGGGTGCGGAGCTGCGCCACGCGCTGGGAACAAAAGATCAGGTGAAGGTCGAGGAAGAGATAGGAGACTTGCTATTTGCCGCCGTCAACCTGGCGCGATATGTACATGTGGACCCTGAAATCGCCCTGAAGAAAGCAAACGCCAAATTCGCAAGAAGATTCCGCGCAATGGAGCAGATTGCGAGAAATAGCGGGTGCACATTGGAAAGTGTGTCGAGACCTGAGATGGAAGCACTGTGGGAAACAGCAAAACGAAATGAGCAGCTGACCTCGGCCGGGGTGGCGGATGAGGTCCCGCGAAGAAAATGAGCCAAGCAATCGTGGTCCGGAAATGCGCGCGCCTGGAAGAATTTCACCTTTGCGTTGACCTGCAGCGCGAGATTTGGGGTGAGGAAGACCTGGAGGTCGAGCCGGCGACGATGTTTGTTGTTGCATCGCAGACGGGCGGCCAGGTCTTGGGTGCGTTCGATGGCGACCGGCTCGTTGGATACACGTTGGCTGTCGTCGGCCTTCGCGACGGCGTGGTGTACCTCCATTCGCATATGACGGGAGTTCGCGACTCGTATCGCAATCGGGGTGTGGGGCGGATGTTGAAACTCTTTCAACGGGATGAGGCTCTCGGACGGGGGATCCGCCTAATCACGTGGACGTTTGACCCCTTGGAAATCCGCAACGCTCACTTCAACTTAAACCGGCTAGGAGCAATCTGCCGGGAATACCATGAGAATCTCTATGGAATCACCACAAGTCCGCTCCACGGGGGAATTCCTACGGACCGGCTGGTGGCGGAGTGGCATTTGGATTCCGCCCGTGTGGTGGCAAGCCTGGGTGACCTGACGAGGGAGCCCACCGATGCCCCCGCAGCTATTGAATTGCCAGCGGAACTAGAGCAATGGAAGCGGGAAGATTCGCCACAAGTTGAGAACGTGCAAAAACGTCTGCGAAGCGAATTTGGCCGATGGTTTGCTCGCGGATACGCCGCGCTGGGAGTGCGAATGGCGGCCTCGGGCGCAGCGGCATACCTTCTAGGGCCTTGGAGTGATTTCTAGAGAGGCGAGTGCAGAAACGACTATGAGAGTACGCCAAATTACCCTGCGCGAAATTGAAATGAAGCTGGTGGCGCCGTTCGAAACCAGCGTCGAACGCACCGAGGTCCGTCGCATCGTGCTGGTCGAAGCGGATGTGGACGGCGTCAGCGGTTGGGGCGAATGCGTCGCGGGAGAGACGCCTACCTACAGCCCGGAAACGACACAAACAGCCTGGCACATCTTGCGGGAGTTTCTCTGGCCGCTCTTGAAGGGCAAAGAATTTGGCGCTGCCGGCGAAGTGTGGCGGATGCTCGAGCACGTCCGTGGTCACAACATGGCCAAGGGCGCGGTCGAGGCGGCGATTTGGGACGCGGAGGCGAAGCTAAAAGGCTTGCCACTATGGAAACACCTGGGCGGTACCCGCGAAGAAATCACGAGCGGTGTTTCCGTGGGAATTCAAGAATCACTTGAAGCACTCGTTGCGACGGTTAAGAAGGAGCTCGAGGCGGGCTACCAGCGGATCAAAGTGAAGATTAAACCGGGGAAGGACCTGGAGCAGGTGAAGCGCCTCCGGCAAGAGTTCCCCCGAATCAAGCTCATGGTAGACGCGAACTCGGCATACACATTGGAAGATTGGCCCCTGCTGAAGCAGCTGGAAGGCTTCTACCTGATGATGATCGAGCAGCCGCTTGGCTGGGACGATCTATACGCTCACGTCGAACTGCAGAAGAAGCTGGACACACCGATCTGTCTGGATGAGTGCATCCACACCGAGGAACATGCCAGAGCGGCTATCGCGCTGGGCGCCTGCAAGATCATCAACATCAAACTCGGGCGAGTCGGCGGCCACACGGTTGCACGGCGCATCCACGACCTCTGTCAACAAAACGGTGTGCCAGTCTGGTGCGGCGGAATGCTCGAAGCCGGCATCGGTCGAGCCCACAACATCGCTCTCTCGACGCTCCCGAATTTCACACTGCCGGGTGACGTGACGGCAAGCAAGCGTTATTGGCACGAAGACATTATCGAGCCGGAAGTGGTCGTATCGCCACAGGGAACGATTCGCGCCCCGGCGGGGGCTGGGATCGGCTACGAACCGCGGCGCGAGCGCATCGAAAAACTCACCGTTCGCAAGGAACGGCTGGCCTGACCCGTGCAGATTGGAACTCCCAGCGGGCCCGCGCCCAGTCGCCGTTTGATTTCTGTTTCTATCGGTGTTGTTGTGTTCGTGTGGGCGCTGAACTTTGCCGCCGCCAAAGTCGGATTGCGGCACCTGCCAGCGCTTGCCATGGCTTCTTTCCGTATCGTCTTCGCAGGAGCCATCATGGTGCCTATTTATCTGGCCTTCAGGCGCCTGCCCATCTTTGCGGAAGCGGCGCGAGCAAGCCGCATTGGATTTACCGCGCACGACTTCTGGATTTTCCTGTACCTGGGTTTCTTCGGCGTAGCCATCAATCAATCTTGTTTCACCATCGGACTGCGCTATACCTCCATTTCTCATTCGGCCGTGATCATTGGGATGGGGCCGATTTATACGCTTTTTCTGGCGGTTCTCGCGCGGGTGGAAAAGGCTACTTGGCGTAAAGCGACGGGGATGGCGATTGCGTTTGCAGGCATTGCGTTGCTGGCCTCCGAGAGTAGCATGTCGACGCATTCGGCCTCCCTGCTCGGGGATGCCATCACGATGGCCGGATCCGTGGGCTTTGCTCTCTATGCCGTTCTTGGCAAGCGCGTCGCGGACAGGTACGACACGCTGACGATGACGGCTTTCAACCATTTTGCCGGAGCGCTGCTGATGCTCCCCGTGGCTGTTCATGAGGCTCGCGCCCTCGGTCCAGCCGCAAATTGGCGTGCCATACCCTGGGAGAGCTGGGCAAGCACGCTTTACATGGCGCTGTTCGGAGGAGTGCTCGCTCTCATCTTATATTTTTGGCTTCTGCGCTACCTTGAACCGTCGCAGTTGAGTGCGTTTACCTATCTCCTGCCAATCAGCGCAACGATTCTGGGAATTCTTTGGCTAGGTGAAAAGACCTCCTGGGCTCAAGTTCTCGGAGGCTCGCTGGCCCTGACGGGAGTTTATTGGGTGGAATCCGGCCGCTCTGCGGACGAAAGTTGAGCAAGTATCGTGCTCCTCGTGGAAATCTCTCGGAAAAGTTGCGTTGACTTGAATTCGCTCACCACCTAATATCTCCGCAAAACTGCACTGTTCATCACTGGTGCGGACTGTCTGCGTTCTCGGTCACGGGCCAAAACAAAAAGCACACGAATCTGAAAGTGTAAGCTCAAGGAACGGGCCCTCTCACATGAGAACTAAGCTCACAATTGCAGCAGTTCTGGCCGCTACAGCCGTCATTTTCGCCTATTGGTACCTTCACCGCGGCCCGAAACTTGCCGATATCGACACCATCGTCCTGGCCGATTTCTCCAATTCCACGGGTGATTCTCTCTTCGACGGCTCCCTGCGGGAAGCTCTGGCGGTGAGCTTGGGAGAATCTCCCTGGCTCAACATTGTTTCCGATGAGAAGGTGGATGAAGCGCTTCGATCCCTGGGCCACACCACCGATGATTCCGTCATGCTTCAGATCGCCCCAAGAGTTTGCCAACGCACAGGCGCAAAGGCTTATGTGGCCGGCAGCATTTCGAAAGACGGAAATAATTTCTCCGTGGCTCTCCGCGCCCTGAATTGCGCCACCGGGGATGGCATCGCGAAAGGAGAGAGTGAATCCCGAAGCAGGGCCGCTGTTCTTCATGCCCTCGGGACAGCCGCCAATGAGCTGCGCACCGAACTTGGAGAAGGACAAGACTCTCTCCAAAAATTTAGTATTCCCTTGGAACGAGCGACCACGTCTTCGGTGGAGGCCCTCAAAGCGTACGGCCAGGGGCGAAAACTGAATCGGGAGAAAGGCGCTATCGAAGCCGTCCCCTTTTTCAAGAAAGCGATTGAGCTGGATCCGAAATTTGCTCTGGCCCACTCCAACCTTGCCGTTGGCTACTACAATCTGAACCAGAACGCGCTGGCAAGTGATGAAATCCGGCACGCTTTCGAGCTTGGCGACCGGCAGACTGCGCGCGACCGCCTGCATATCACCACCCTCTACTACGATCTGGGTACCGGAGACGTGCAAAAGGCCATCGCGAGCTATGCTATAAGGAATGGACGCAGCTCTATCCACGCGACGACATCGCGAAGGGAAATCTCTCTTCTGAATTCTTTCTCATAGGGAGCTACGAGGAAGCCGCCTCAGCAGCCCAGGAAGCGTTGCGGCTCGATCCGGGGAGCGCGGCTTGGTATGAGAATTTGTCAACTGCAGATATTTCACTGCTTCGGCTGGACCAGGCTCAGGCCGTCTTGAATGAAGCAATCTTGCGCAAACTCGATGATCCCGCAATGCACTCTGACATTTATGCGCTGGCGTTCTTGCGAAGTGACCCACCGGCAATGGCTCGGGAAGTAGTCTGGGCAACAGGGAAACCCGGCGGCGAAGACGCGCTCCTTGCCCTGCAAGCCGACACAGAAGCTTATTCCGGGCACTTGAAAAAGGCGCGTGAACTCTCCCGGCGAGCAGTGGAATCGGCAAAACAGGCTCAACTGGCCGAGCCGGCAGCTATCTGGGAAGGTCTTTCGGCGCTGCGCGAGGCTGTCTTCGGCTATCCGGACGAAGCGAAGAAAAGCGCAACCGAAGTGCTGAAGATTGCCCCGGACAGCCGCGATGCGCAGGTGCTTGCGGCTCTCGTCTTCGCCCGTGCGAATGACGCTCGTCGCGCACAAGCAATCGTGGACGACCTAGGGGCGCGCTACGTCTCCAACACGGTTATCCAGAAGGCCTGGCTGCCGACGATTCTCGCGCAACTCGAGCTGTTGCGGCAAAATCCCGCCAAGGCCATCGAGGCTCTGGAGCCCGTGAAGCCCTTCGAGCGCGGCCAGCTCATCGGTAATTTAAGCAACGCGTGTCTCGTCCCCGTCTACTTGCGTGGAGAAGCCTATCTGAGCACACGACAGGGCCTGCAAGCCTTGGCGGAATTCCAGAAGATTCAGGACAGCAAGGGAGTGGTCGTGAACTGCTGGGCAGGCTCCCTCAGCCGCCTCGGTCAGGCACGCGCCCAGGTCCTGGCCGGTTATTCAACTGCTGCGCGTCGGGCCTATCAAGATTTCCTCTCCCAGTGGAAAGATGCCGACCCGGACATTCCCATCCTCAAGTCTGCGCGGGCGGAATTCGCTAAATTCAAGTAGCTCGACGCCCAAAATCGTTCCACAATTGCAGTGCGGTGGGAGCGGCAACAGCGCGCCATTTCACCACGGCAGGCGACAGTGAGTACTTTTCTGACCTCAGCTCGATAGCTGAAACTTTTCTCCTCGATGGCGGCAAGCTTGACTTCACCGCCTCGGTTCCTCCGCCGCGTTGACCCTCTCGAGTCCGGCGTGTTAGCTTGCCCCTGTCCAGATGTGAATTCACCGCTGCTTGCAAAGCATCCTTTCCGAGGGGAGAATCCCCACCGCATGACGGCAAAAAAGAGTAGCGGAGCAGAGAAGCTCCCGATGCGCCGCGGCGGAAAATCCGCGCGCATTGCGGTCATTCCCGGCGACGGAATCGGGAAGGAGGTCACGCCGGAAGCGGTGAAAGTTCTTCGTGCGGCCGTCGCGCCGGCAAAGCGTCAGATCGAGTTCGTGGAATTTGACTGGGGCGCCGATAAGTACTTGCGCGAGGGAGTCACGCTGCCGGCGGGCGCCGTTGAAATGCTGCGCGATGAATTTGACGCCATTCTCTTCGGCGCTCTGGGCGATCCCCGTGTGCCCTCCAACCAGCATGCCGCCGACATTCTCCTCGGCTTGCGTTTCAAGCTCGACCTTTTCGTGAACGCACGGCCGGTTGAACTGCTGCACGCGCGAATGACCCCGCTCCGCGACCGCACGGAACGCGACATCCGGTTCGTGGTCTTCCGCGAGAACACGGAAGGGCTTTACGTCGGTGTCGGCGGATTCTTCAAGAAGGGAACGCCCGACGAGATTGCCATGCAGGAAGACGTCAATTCCCGCAAGGGCGTCGAGCGGATTATCCGCTACGCCTTTGAGTACGCTCGCCAAAATAGTTCGAAGCGCGTGTGCATGAGTGACAAGTCAAATGCCATGACCTTTGCGCACGACCTTTGGCAGAGAGTTTTCAAGGAAGTGAAAGAGGAGTACCCGGAGATTGATTCGCGGCACCTCTACATTGACACGCTGGCGATGGAACTCGTTCGTGACCCGCGGCAGTTTGATGTTATTGTGACCTGCAACCTCTTCGGCGACATCCTCAGCGACTTGGGCGCGCAGCTCGCGGGCGGGCTCGGGCTAGCTCCCTCAGGCAATATCCATCCAGGCCAGACCTCGCTCTTCGAGCCAGTTCACGGGTCGGCCCCCAACATTGCAGGCAAGGGAATTGCGAACCCCCTCGGTTCCGTCCTGGCTTCCGCGATGATGCTCGACTTTCTCGAGTGGAAAAACGAAGCAGCGGCGTTGCGCGAAGCCGCAAAGTCTGCGCTACGCGAAAACTTCGTGACCCCGGACTTGGGCGGTGACAAACGAACTCAAGCTGTCGGAGATTGGCTCGCGGAACGCGTCGCTGGAAAAACGCCGAGAGCAACTTAAAGTAATACTTTAGATGTAGAAGAACGGTCGAACCACCTTTCTGCCTGCCTTTACTTGCGCAGCGCTAGTTTCGTCAGGGAAATCCCCGTCAAGAATCCTCCCACGTGAGCCCACCAGGCAACGCCTCCGGTCGCCGCCACGCCGATCGCACTGATGCCGCCGAGGAATTGCAATAGGAACCAGTAGCCCAGAATGAAGATCGCCGGGATGGGCACCAGAAATACGAAGACCAACGTTAGAATCCTCGCTCTCGGAAAGAGCAGAGCGTATGCGCCCATGACGCCGGAGATCGCTCCGCTTGCTCCGACCGCCGGAACGGGAGAGTTCAAGTTAAAGAGCACGTGCAGCAAACCCGCACTGATCCCGCAAACCAGATAGAAGAAGAAATAAGGGATGTGCCCGAAGAAATCCTCGACGTTGTCGCCGAAAATCCATAAGAAAAGCATATTGCCGGCTATGTGCATAAAACCCGAATGGAGAAACATGCTGGTCAGCAAAGGAAGAAAAGCCACCTCGAAATGGACGTGGCCCGAGAACCAGTCGGGGATTCTTGCAGGTATGGTAGCGTTGGCGGTAACAAAAGCCTTGAAAGTGCTCGGCGCAAGCGTCAACTGATACACAAAAACGGCGATGTTGGAAAGAATCAGCAGTGTATTGATGATCGGGAAATTGCGCCGCGGATTCAGGTCTTTGAGTGGTATGAACATGGGCTTAGGCCGCGCGCCCCAAATGTGCTAAAGACGCCGACGGCAGAGCAGAGTAACGGAAAAGCTGGAAAAGGAAAAGCCACATAGAAGCAACCCGGAATTGGCTGGACGCCAATTTAGCCGCCGGTGGCCTTGCGCGGGAAAAATGCCGCAAGAAATTTTTCGAGGGAAACATTGCGCGCGGCGTCGGTGTGTGATAATTAAACTAGTCCTTGCGTGGGCGCGCGAATCGAACAGGGAAGTGCAGGACGTTCGAAGCTGCGTCGGCGCGCCGACTGGCCATGCCCGCCCGGGAAACGGAAGCCATCATCTTGAAGACTTTTCCACTTGGCGAAGCCGACCGCCTGGTGAGTTTTCTCGGACGCGAGTCCGGAAAATTGCGTGGCGTCGCCGCCGGTGCGCGGCGCCTGAAGAACCGCTACGGTTCCACGCTGGAAGTGCTTTCTCACGTCAAGATATGGTATGTCGACCGGGAGACGCGGGACTTGGTGCGCATTCAGCAGTGTGACCTGCTCGAGTCTTTCCACAAAGCGCAAAGTGATTATGGGCTCAGCACCGGACTGGCGGTGATCAGCGAAATCTCGGAGCTGGTCTTGCCGGAACATGAAATTGCGGAAGCGATGTTCCGGCTGATTCTTCTGGCGGCTCGTGAAATTGACCGGGCGGGGAACTGGGCGTTGCCACTAAGTTACTTCGCGTTCTGGACCGTGCGCCTGGGCGGCTGGCTCCCGCAGTTCGACCGGTGCGCGGCTTGTGGCTCGGCGTTCGATGGAGGAGTTGCGTACCATTCCCGATGGAATGCCGGCCTCCTTTGCGAGAAGTGCCGGGGTTCCGGCATGCAGCCGATGCACCTGGATGCACGGCAACTAGGCGAGCGATTTGCCGGGGAGCGGCTCGATCGAATTGGGAATCCGCCTCCGCTCGAAGTGGCCGTGAAAGAGTTGCGCGAGGCATCGCTCAATTGGATCGAGCACCACGTGGAGCGGCAATTGAAAACTAGAGAGCTGCTGGAGACTTCTTGAAATCTAAAGTAAAACTTGACAAATCCACCAAGGGGCTCACCTTTCAAGATTTAATTTTGCAGCTCTCTCATTTTTGGGTGAAGCAGGGCTGCGTACTTCAGCAACCCTACGACGTGGAAGTCGGCGCAGGAACCATGCACCCGGAAACTTTTCTGCGTGTGTTGGGCCCTTCCCCTTGGAGCGTTGCCTACGTCCAGCCGAGTCGTCGGCCCGCCGACGGCAGATACGGAGAGAATCCGAACCGTCTCTACAAGCACACGCAACTTCAAGTGGTCCTCAAACCATCACCCACAGACATCCAGGACGTTTACCTTAAGAGCCTCGGAGCCATCGGCATTGATTTGAAGGATCACGACATCCGCTTCGAGGAAGACAATTGGGAATCGCCGACGCTCGGAGCATGGGGCATCGGCTGGCAAGTGCTTCTCGACGGACTCGAGATCACGCAGTTCACTTACTTTCAACAAAGCGGGGGAATCGATCTCGACCCCATATCCGTCGAGCTTACCTACGGCCTGGAACGCATTTGCGCTTTCCTCCAGGGCGTTGACAGCGTCTACGAATTGCGCTGGTCCGCGGACAAATCTTATGGTGACATCCGGCTTGCCGAAGAACAGCAATTCTCCGAGTACAGTTTCGACCGCAGCGATGCGGCTCTGATTCGTTCTGAATTTGAGCTCCACGAGAAGCAGGCCAAAGAACTTCTGAACGGTTTCTCAAATACGAAGGGAAAGGATCGCGCTCGCTACCCTCTGCTCGCCGCCTACGACCACTGCTTGAAGTGCTCCCACTTATTTAATCTCCTGGACGCCCGCGGTGTCATCTCCACCACGGAGAGGGCGACTCTCATGGCGCGCGTGCGTGCGCTGGCGTGCCGCGTAGCTCCCGCCTACCTTGAACAAATTGGCGGTGTCCCCAAGCAACCCGAGGCTCGCCCATGAAGAACGCGGAGCGGCGGGTAGAACTGTTGTTTGAAATCGGCTGCGAAGAAATTCCCGCTGGCATGATTCCGAAGGCGGAAGAGGAGCTGCGCGCCAATCTGGAAAAACACCTGGCGGCGGAGAGCCTTTTCGACGGCGTAAAGGTGGAAACCTTCGGCGCCCCCCGCCGGCTGACAGCATGCGTGCGAGGTCTGCCGCAGAAGCAGGCAGATGTCACCAACGAAGTGACCGGCCCGCCCAAGTCCGTCGCCTACGATGCCGTCGGCGCGCCGACCCGCGCCGCCCTTAGTTTCGCGGAGAAGCAAGAGCTGCCGCTGAGCAAGCTCTACCTAGCGAAAACACCCAAGGGCGAATACCTCGCCGCTAAGAAAACAAAGCTCGGGCGTGCCAGCTCCCAAATTCTGATCGAGATTTTACCGAGGGTGATTCACGACTTTGCCTGGCCGAGGTCAATGACCTGGACGGGTCTCGAAGGTGTGCGGTTCATTCGGCCAATACGTTGGATCGCAGCAGTGCTCGACGGCAAGCCACTGAAATTCTCCTTCGGTGGAGTGCTGGCCGGCCCCGCAACCCGCGGGCACCGCTTCCTCGGTTCGGCCCGAATTCGTGTAAAGAGTTTTGCCGACTATGAAAGGAAACTAGCCGCAAACGGCGTCCTCGTCAGACCCTCGGCACGCCGCGAGAAGATCGAGAAGGAACTGGCGGCACACGCCAAGCGGGGCGGATACCGCATTCACGAAGACGCCGAATTGAAAAAGCTCGTGTGTTACTTGAACGAGTACCCGAGCGTGATCGTAGGCGAGTTTGATCCGGCGTTCCTAAGTTTGCCGGATGAAATCATGATTACCGTGATGCGGGATCATCAGAAGTATTTCGCCGTGGAAAAACGGACGGGTGAGCTCGCCCCCCATTTTTTGGCGGTGATAAATCTCGCCAAGGATCCGAAGGGTTTGGTCAGGGCAGGGCACGAGCGGGTGCTTCGCGCTCGATTTGCCGATGCTCGGTTCTTCTGGGAAGCCGATCAAAAGTGTCGGCTCGCCGACTATCTCCCGAAACTGGAACGCGTCACTTATGAAGCGCGCCTCGGCAGCTATCGCGATAAAGTCGAGCGCGTCCGCGCGATCGCGCGGTGGCTGGCGGAGCAGTGGTTCAATAGCGGCATCCTTCAGGCGCACGTCGCCGAAGCGGATCGCGCCGCCGAACTGGCCAAGTGTGACCTCGCGACGGAAATGGTGCGTGAGTTCCCGGAGTTGCAGGGCATCGTCGGCGGCCTTTATGCCCGCGCGCAAGGTGAGCCGGACGATGTCGCCGACGCTATTTATGATCACTACCTTCCGGCAGGGCTCGATGATCCCATCCCGCGTAATCCCACGGGTTGCGCCGTCGCTTTGGCTGACAAGCTCGATTCCATTGTGGGTTGCTTCGCCGTCGGTGTTGTGCCCACCGGTTCGAGCGATCCCTATGCTTTGCGGCGCGCAGCTCTCGGAATCGTAAAAATCATCCTTGAAAAGAAGCTTCCGATTTCTCTTTCGATGGCCGTGGGTGCCGCCACCAGAGCGTTGCTGATTCATCCACCAAAGCGCGAAGTGAAACCCGAACAAGAAGCGCAAATTATCGAGTTCCTGGTTGATCGTGCGCGCTTCATTTTCCGGGAAAAACTAGGCTTCGGCTATGACGAGGTAGCCGCCGTCCTGCGTGCCGGCGCTGACGACCTGATGGACGCGCAGAAGCGCCTCTCGGCGCTGCGCTCCATCCGGAAATCAAAAAACTTCGAGCCGCTGGCAGTCTCGTTCAAGAGGATTCGCAAGATCCTGGAAAAGTCAGACCTGCAAGCGGGTGGCTCGGATCGTGTGCACCCGGACATGTTCGAGAATCAAGCCGAGTGGGGGCTCTTTACAGCCGTCCGTGAAGCAGCCGCAAAAGTTCAGGTCGAAAAGCGGGCGGGGCGTTATCAGGAAGCATTGGAAGTGATTGCCGGACTCCGAAAAGCCGTGGATCGTTTCTTTGATGAAGTCATGGTGATGACGGAGAATCCGGAGGTGAGGAAAAACCGTCTCGAATTGCTCGCGGAACTTCTGCGGGAATTCACCACCATTGCTGATTTCTCGGAACTCGGTGCCGAAGAGGCTCGATAGCAATTTCAAGTAATACTTTACATTGAGCCGGAGTGGATTCGAGTTTCTTGTCGGCGCGCCGACAAAAATACAAATTCCCTGAGCGTATCTGATGGCATGGCAAGAAAAATGATTGCAGTAAAAATCCAATCGCGAGGGCACCAATGAAAAAGTGGGTTTATTTTTTTGGCGGAGGCAAGTCAGAAGGTGACGGCGAGTGGCGTGATTTGCTCGGCGGCAAAGGAGCTGGACTCGCGGAGATGACAAGAATCGGCCTGCCCGTCCCGGCGGGTTTCACCATTTCCACGGAAGCCTGCGACTATTTTTACAAGAACGGAAAGAAGTATCCTGCCGCGCTCAAAAAGGAAGTGGCCACCCATGTTGCCAGACTCGAAAGAGTGACGCGCAAAAAACTCGGGGACCCAAAGAATCCATTGCTGGTCAGCGTTCGCTCCGGCTCTGCGCGCTCCATGCCGGGCATGATGGAAACCATTCTGAACCTGGGCTTGAATGATCGCTCGGTCGAAGGTCTTGCCGCCACAACCAAAAATGACCGCTTCGCGTATGACGCTTTCCGCCGCTTCGTGCAGATGTACTGCACCGTCGTAATGGAAATGTCGAAAGAAGATCTCGAGCACCGGCTTCGTGCGATGAAAGCGCGTCTGGGCGTCAAGGAAGATACCGCTGTGCCGGCAAGCGGATGGAAGGAGCTGGTCGCGGAGTACAAGAAGGTCTTCCAACAAAAAACCGGCCAGGTGTTCCCTGACGATCCCATTGACCAACTCTGGGGTGCGATCGGAGCGGTCTTCGGTTCTTGGATGGCGGAGAAGGCCGTCACCTATCGACGCGTTGAAAAAATCACCGGACTACTCGGGACAGCCGTCAACGTCGTTCAAATGGTGTTCGGGAACACGGGTGACGGCTCCGGCACTGGTGTGTGCTTCACTCGCGACCCCAGCTCCGGCGAGAAAATATTCTATGGCGACTACCTGGTGAATGCCCAAGGGGAAGACGTCGTAGCCGGAATCCGTACTCCCATGCACTTGAGCGAAATGAAGAAGGCCATGCCCAAGGTTTACGGGCAGCTCGAGAAAGTTCGAGTGAAACTTGAGAAGCACTACCGCGATATGCAGGACATGGAATTTACCGTTGAGGACGGCAAACTCTACATGCTGCAAACGCGCACAGGTAAACGCACCCCTGCCGCCGCCTTCCGCATCGCCGTGGACATGGCCAACGAAAAACTGATCACAAAAGAAGAAGCCATCCAACGGATCAAGCCCGAAGACATCGAGCGTCTCTTCTACCCAGTCATCGACTCAAAGGTGGATAAGAAGTCGCTCCAATCTCGAGTTCTGACCACAGGCATTAATGCCGTTCCTGGCGCAGCCGTAGGCAAAGTGATCTTCAGCGCCCACGAAGCCGAGGCGTGGGCTGAGCGCGGCGAGAAAGTAATCCTGGTGCGCCGGGAGACCAGCCCGGAAGACGTCGGTGGCATGGCCGTGGCGCAAGGAGTCTTGACGGCCACCGGCGGAAAAACAAGTCACGCGGCAGTCGTCGCGCGCGGCTGGGGAAAATGCTGCATCGTCGGCGCAGAAAAACTCGACATCGATTACGCAAGTCAGAAAATGACCGCCGGAGGAAAAGTCGTAAAGCAAGGCGAGTGGATAACTCTGGATGGCGGAGAAGGCGTGGTCTACACGGGGGACATGCCCCTCGTAACACCCGAACTTCCCAAAGCCTACGCCACGCTCATGAAGTGGGCGGATGAAACTCGCCGCCTCGGCGTGCGCACGAATGCCGACACTCCGCAAGACGCGCGAAAGGCACGGGAGTTTGGCGCCGAAGGCATCGGGCTGGTCCGGACCGAACACATGTTCTTCACCGATTTCGAGCAGCCCGAGAAGAGCCACGAGCGCCAGCGCGCCATCCAGGAGATGATCCTCGCGGACAACAAGGAAGCCCGCGTTCGCGCCCTCGACAAACTTTTGCCGTTCCAGCGCCGCGATTTCGTCGGAATTTTCCAGGCCATGGACGGCTTGCCGGTGACAATACGGTTGATCGACCCGCCTCTGCATGAGTTTGTCCCGCACGAGCGCGCCAAACAGGAAGAGTTAGCGCAAGACTTGGGCATTGATGTCGAAACCGTGGCGCGGCGTGTTGAGCAGTTACATGAAGCGAATCCCATGTTAGGGCACCGCGGCTGCAGGCTTGCCATCACTTATCCCGAGATTTTAGAAATGCAGGTTAGGGCGATTATCGAAGCCGCCATTGAGTGCACGAAGGCTGGAATTAAGGTAATACCTGAGGTCATGCATCCGCTGACTCTCGACCGGAAGGAATATCTGATTCTCGACCAAGCTACTCGGCGTATCGCGGACGACCTGATCAAGAAATCCGGGGTGAAATTGCACTACCTCGTAGGAACGATGATCGAATTGCCACGTGCCGCTCTGCTGGCCGGAGAGATCGCTGAACTGGCCGAGTTTTTCTCTTTCGGCACGAACGATTTGACCCAGACGACCATGGGACTCTCCCGCGACGATGCCGGCCGATTCCTCCCCGACTACGTGGATGAGAAAAAAGCCGGGATTTTCGCCGCTGATCCCTTTCAAACGCTCGATGCGAAAGGTGTGGGGTTTCTGGTGCAATGGGGGATCGAACACGGACGCAAAACAAGACCGAAACTGGAGGTGGGCATCTGCGGCGAGCACGCGGGAGACGCGGAGAGTGTAAAGTTCTGCCACAAAGTGAAAATGGACTACGTCAGCGCCTCGCCTTTTCGCGTGCCCATCTCCAGGCTCGCTGCCGCGCAAGCTGTCGTTGAAGAAAAATTAGCGAAGAGAAAGCCCCGCTAGAACTGCCTGCGCTCCGCGTCCGTACCTAAAGTATTACTTTAATTTGCCGGCGCGGAGACAATCCCTGCCGGCCCGCGTACCGGACGGCGTGTTCTCCTCACGTGGGCATTTTCAAGTAAAAGTAGAGGCCGAGAAAAAAGAAGATCAGGTCCGGCGACCATCCAGCGAGAAACGGCGGCAGTTGCCCAACGCCCCCCATGGCATCCAGTAGCCGTGCCAGAGTCCAGTAGGCGATTCCGATCGTAAGTCCGATCGCAACGCCCCCGATCGCCCCCCGGGTTCCCACCAGGAATGCAAAGGGAATCGCCAGCAGCATGCTGATCGGAGCAATCAGGGGAAAGGCGATCTTCACGTGCCACTGTACGGTCAGGTTGGAAACGTCGAATCCGGCGCGGTGCAGGTCATTGATGTAGCGGCGAAGCTCGCGCCAGCTCAGCTGAAATGCCTGGCGAATCTCGCGATTGAAGTAGCTCGGCGGTTCCTTCAGCTCCGGCAAAGCCGTGGCAGTGAATCGTTCATATCGCTCAATCGTGCCGTCAGAAAAGTCGCGCACCCATCCGGACTCCAGCACCCACAGTTTCTGCGATTCCGACCACCGGGCGCGGGTCGCAAAGATGCGCCGGCGCACCCGGAAAGTCGTCGGATCCAACTCAACCACGCTAAGCCCACCGAACAGGTTCTGTGCCGGGTCAAAAAGATCATAATTGTAGATCTTTGAATTCTCTCCAAAAATCCAGCGTTGCGGATGGGTGTAAGTCTGCGGCGGTCGGCCTTTGATTTGGTTTCGCAGAGCATCCTGCCGCTGGTTGGCATAAGGGAGGTAGGTGTCATCCAGAACGAGCATGGTCGCGGCCAAAGTAAGCCCCGCGAATAGAAGCGGTACGGCCAATCTGTAAAGACTGATTCCACTCGCCTTGAGCGCCACAACCTCGTTGTTCTTGCTCATGACTCCGAGCGTCACCAGAACGGCCACCAGCGCCCCGAGCGGCGCTAGGTTATAGAGCAGATAAGGCGTCAAGTAGCGGAAATAGTCGACGACCGTCAGGAACGGCACGCGATGCCGGGCGATATCGTCGAGCAACTCGAAGAATGTGAACGTTTCAAAAAGAAAAATGAATACCGCCATCAGCAACGCGAAGTAATAAAAAAAACGACGAAGGAGATATAGGTCGATCAATAATGGAAAGCTGCCGCTCGACAGGACACTGCTTTCCCGTTGCTCGCCATTTCCGTTGTTTGCCCGCTCGGCATGAGCAGCAGCAGCACGCGCCCGCGCCCTCAACAGGCGTTGCAGCCGGATCCACCTTCTGAGGCGCCCCATCGGGCGCAGCCAGCGGCTCTCGCCACGGAACTGTTCCATGCGAGGGAGGAGCATGATTCCAAACGCGGCAAGCAGGGCATCGGCCATCCAGATTCCAATTGCCGGCGTGAGCGTGCCCTCGCGTGCGAACCCGGCGCCTGTTACGAACAGCAAATAGTAGGTCGCAATGAGCAGCACGGCGATGATCGATCCTGCGGCTCTCCCACCTCGCCGGGGTTGCGCCCCAAGCGGGACGGCCACCAGCGCGAAGACAAAACATGCCGCCGGAAATGCGAAGCGGCGGTGCAACTCGACGCGCGCTTCGCGCCAGCCGCCTCCCTTGTCCGCGAGGAGATCGCGAACGGAGCGCTCCGGGTTAACGCGTTGCCGGTGCTGCGCCGGGACAAGGCCGCTCACCTCGATGGGCCAGTCGCTTTGTCCGAAAGCCGTCACGTTGTAATGGTCCGGATCTTCGCGCGAAACTTCGTGCGTCGTTCCACCTTGCAGATGCAGCTCCAGCTTGCCCTGCTTCGGTTCGGCGATTACAATCGCGTTCTCCGCAAGCGTGAGTCGCGAGCCGTTCTCTCCGCTGGCGTCCGCGAGGAACACGCCGTGCCACTGGGTACCGGTGGCCGAGACGTCGTTGACGTACAGTACCATTCGCGGAAAGCGTTCATCGAAGACCCGCGGTTGCACCTGGAGAGAGATTTGTGTAGCGACCAGGTCGGCCTCAATCGCACGGAAAGTCCGAAGCGCCAGGGGGCCGAGCCAAATGGTCATTGCGAGTGTAACGCTTGCGCCGACTGCCGCGAGCACTCCGACGGGTAGCAGGATCCGCCGCCGGCCGATGCCCAGCGCGGTCAGCGCAATGATCTCGCTGTCCGCCGACATGCGTCCAAGTCCCAGAAGGACGCCGATAAGAGTTGCCATGGGAACAGTGAATGTCAGCACGCCCGGGAATAGACATAAGAACAGCTTGAGGATCTGTCCGCCGGAGCCGGAATGGCGGACGAAAAGCTCCATCAAGCGGACAAGTTGCGGCACAAAGAAAACGAACGTAAAGACTACGAGGCCGAGGAACGCATGGCGGAAAACTTCGCGGACGATGTAACGGTCCAGGATGCGCATGGCGCGAACGGTGAGTGTAACACGCCGGCAGGCTTGAGGCCGGAGAGACGCGCTCCATGAATCGTATCCATCTTGTCCTTTTGTGGCACATGCATCAGCCGCAGTACCGCGACCCGGAAAGCGGGCGCTACGTCCTTCCCTGGACGCGGCTGCATGCGCTAAAGGACTACTGGGGCATGGTGCAGGTTCTTAGTGAATTTCCGGGATTCCACGCAACGTTCAATGTCGTCCCTTCACTTGGCATGCAACTGGAAGAGTACGCCAGCGGAAAATTCGATGAGCCGCTCTTTGCTTTGACCACGAAGGCCGCGAATGAGCTGACCCGTGAAGACAAGGCCGAACTTCTGGCCCGCTCATTTCAATTGAACCATGAGCGCTTGATGTCGCGCTTGCCGCGTTTGGTTGAGTTGCATGAATGGGCTCAGCCTGCCGGCGGCGCGCAGGCTCTGGTCACCTATACACCGCGGGATTGGCGCGACCTCCAGCTGCTTTCCCAGCTTGCCTGGATGGATGAAATCTGGCTCGCGAAAGACGAAATCGTCAGCAAGCTGGCGGCGAAAGGGAAGGACTTTACGGAAGGCGACAAAGAAGCGCTCAAGAAGAAACAGTTGGAGCTGCTGACGATGGTCCTTCCGTCCTATCGCGAGGCGGCGCAGCGCGGCCAGATCGAAATCAGCACAACGCCCTTCTACCACCCAATTTTGCCGCTGTTGTGCGATTCGGATATAGCGCGGGTGGCGAACCCCGGCACGCCGCTGCCTCGTCGCGCATTCCGGCGGCCGGAAGACGCGCGCGAGCAGCTACGCCGCGCTCGGCTCTACCATGAGCGCGCTTTCGGAACGCAGCCCGCTGGACTCTGGCCTTCGGAGGGATCGGTTTCCGATCAGACTCTCACGATCGCTGCCGAAGAGGGTTTCCAGTGGTTCGGCACCGACGAAGGCGTGCTCGGAAAAACACTCAATGTCGGATTTTTTCGCGACGCCAATGGCATTCCCGCGAATTCTGAGAAACTCTACAAACCGTGGCGCGTGCAGCTCGCCGGGAAGGGAATCACCGGCTTCTTCCGGGATCACCATCTTTCCGATCTGATCGGATTCGTTTACAGCCGAATGGACGGAAAAGCCGCGGCGCAGGATCTTCATGGCCGTTTGCGTTCTCTCGGAGAGCGTGTGCCAGGCTCCCAGCCACTGACCGTCTCTCTTTTTCTCGACGGCGAAAATGCCTGGGAATACTATCCCGGCAACGGGCGCGAATTCTTGCGCGAATTTTACAAGCGAATCGAGGGCGACTCGGATTTTCGCGCGCTCTCCGCAAGCGAAGCGCTCGCAGCGGCTGGCGACGTGCCGTCCACGGGTGGAATCTTTCCGGCCTCGTGGATCAATGCGAACTTCGATGTGTGGATAGGGCACAGCGAAGACGTCGCAGCCTGGGAATTGCTGTGGGACGCCAGGGAAACGTTCGCCCACGCTGAAGACTCGCGCGTGAAGGGCCACGCGAATGCCCCCGGCGAAATCGCGCTGAATGTAGCGCGTGAGTCGCTGCTGGCCGCGGAGGGCAGCGATTGGTGCTGGTGGTTTGGCCCGGAGCACAGCACTGCCAACGACGCCGAGTTCGACGCGCTTTTCCGCAAGCACTTGACGGCCGTCTACCTTTCGCTTGGGCAGTTGGCCCCTGAGGAGCTCGCAAAGCCGATCAAGCGCAGGCCGGAGCACGCCCTGCAATTGCCGCCATCCACATTCCTGAAGATCACCGTCGACGGGCGCGACACCTCGTACTTCGAATGGCTGGGCGCGGGTCTCTATTCGCCCGAGCGTCGCGGCGGCGCGATGCACGGCCGCGTTTTCTACCTGCATGAACTCCGGTATGGTTTCGAAGAGGAGCGTTTCAGCGTGCGGGTGGATCCCTTCCTCGATGCGCTCGGCGAATTGGAAGATCCCGAGTTCCGGATCACCATTCACGGTGCGGAAGAGCTAACCATCGTGGTAAAGCTGGCGCGCGGACACTTGCGGGAATTCGCAGTCGAAAAGGGACGCTTGTGCTTGCTAAATCCACAGAGCGTTGCGCTAGTTGCTTTTGACCGCAATCTGGAAGTGTCCATCCGGCGGGAGGAGCTCAATCTTAAAGGGCAAACGAAGTTAAAGCTGGGTGTCGCTCTGTGGCACGGCGGCTTGCCTGTGGATGTCCTCCCTGCGGAAGGCTTTCTCGATGTGAATCTCGGCGAAGAACATTCCGCCTGGCCGGTCGAGCCAGCTCCTTGATACGATAGCCTCATCCGAATTTCTTCTGCTCGATTAAACGGACAATCCACGTGAGCCTCACCGGCAGATGCTAGACGCGGGCAGGGAAAAACTAGAACAACTTCACAGCCAGGTCCTGCGGACGGTCCCCAACCGGGATCATCGTAATCGTGCTGTTGGTTCTCACTCGGACGACGCCAAGGTCTCCCGAACCCTGGTCAACCACCAGAATCAGATTCTCACCCGGGTCGAAGCGCAGCACCCCCGGCGATTGCCCGACAGGAATGACCTGCACCCTCCCGTTTGCATCCCGGACAATTCGGCGGTTCGCGATATCGATGGCAATGACGTGTCCCGTGGCAACGTCGGAGACGTAGAGCAGGCTCGCATCGGCGCTCAAAATTCCTCGCGTCGGCGCCGACCCCAGCTCCATGTAATCCCCCACCTCATGTGTCTGCGTATTGATCACCTGCAACCCGTGCGCCTCGGGAGAGATGATGTACAGTTCGCCGCCGTCCGGCTTCAGCAGCATGTCCGTAGGTTTTCCCGCCACATCCAGATTCGTGACCAGCACGTTGCGCCGCAGATCCACCACCGAGATACGCCGCTCCTCGCGGCTGAGCACAAACGCTAGCGAGCTGTCCGGCAGAATCGCCACATCTTCCGGCCGCGGAACAACGGATACGACCGCGCGCGCCGCAAGAGTCTCTCCATCATGGATCCCCAGCGTACCGTCCCTGCGGTTGACCACCAGAACGGACTTGCCGTCCGGCGTCACTCGCGCTAGCACTGGCTCGCTCCCCGTATTCGCGCGCGCCACGACCGCGTGTGACTGGCAATCGATTGCCACAAGCGTATCGCTTCCCGATGACGTTGTGAAAATCCGGTTGCCGTCCGGCGAAAAATCCAGCGCGAAGGGCAGCGGCCCGACAGCCACACGCGCGGTAATTTGTTTGACGCGCGCATTCAGGACCCAGGCGTATCCGCCCGTCGAACTCAACCCCCAGATCTCCGCTCGCAAAGGGTGCTCGCGCATCCCGGAAAGCGCGGGACCGACCGCCACCCGGGCCGTGACCGCCAGTTTGACCAGGTCCACAACCGTGATACTGCCGTCCGCTGCACTGACGTACGCATTCAACCGCAAACCAGGGCGCAAAAACGACGGCCCCTGCTCGCGCAAGATCAAAATAACGGCGGCCGTGAGAAGGGCACCGAGCAAAAACACGGCGCGAGAGTGGCGCGAAAGTTTCACGATTTTACTTGGCTGCGGATTTTCAGCGTGCGCGAAATTTTGGCACGTCCCCGCTGTTTCTTATCAGACACCATCGATCCAGTGGAAGGACGAACTCAGTTGACTTCGCGATGGAGCACCGCTGCGATCTGGCGAACTTCACACGCAAGCTCCGCGAACTCTTCCGGAAGTATCGATTGCATCCCGTCGGAGAGCGCTTTGTCGGGCTCGTGATGCACTTCGACCAACAGCCCGTCCGCTCCGACCGCGACCGCAGCCCGCGATAGTGGCAATACTTTGTGCCTCCGCCCCGTGCCGTGACTCGGATCCACCAGAATCGGCAAGTGGCTCCGTTTTTTCACCGCGGGAACGATCGTCAGGTCCAGCGTGTTCCGCGAGTGGTCGGCAAACGTCCGCACCCCGCGCTCGCACAACATCACGTTGTAGTTGCCTTCCGATAGGATGTATTCCGCTGCCATCAAAAACTCGTCCAGCGTCGCGGACATCCCGCGTTTCATGAGCACCGGCTTCTTCGCGCGCCCCGCTCGCTTGAGCAGCGAAAAGTTCTGCATGTTGCGCGCGCCGATTTGAATCACGTCCGCGTATTCTTCCACCAAATCCAGACTTTCGTAGTCAATCGCCTCCGTGACAATCCCAAACCCATATTTCGCGCGCACTTTCGCAAGTATCTTCAGGCCCGCTTCTCCAAGCCCCTGAAAACTATAAGGAGAAGTCCGCGGCTTGTACGCGCCCCCGCGGAACAGCCTCACGCCCGTCTTCTTCACGCCCTCCGCAATCGCAAAGCACTGCTCTTCGCTCTCCACCGCGCAAGGCCCCGCCACCATCGCGATGTGCTTTCCACCGACGATAACCTCACCCGCGGGCGTGGATATCCGCAAAACGCTGTCTTCTTCCTTCGCATCGCGGCTGACCAGCTTATAAGGCTTGCTTACAGGAATACATTCGATGACCCCCGGCAGCGATTCCAGAACGCCGAGGTCCACGGCACCCTTGTTTCCGGTGATGCCGATGGCCGTGCGCACCGCGCCCGGGATGGGATGCGCCTTCAGTCCGAGTGCCTCGATGCGCTGGCAGACGGCGCGAATCTGCTCCTCGGTGGCGTGCGACTGCATGACGACCAGCATCGGCGGTTCCTCTGAGCGGCGCTCAAAATTACAGTCTACGGTATGCGGCGGAGAGCCGCAAATTGCTCCGCAAATCCGGATTTCTCGCGTGTGCTAGAATAAGGAGTTTAGGAGGGAGCAGAAATCTCCGCAAAGCATGCCTGAACAGCCGCTCACATCCGTTACCGAATTCGATCCCGAAGACGAATACCGCCCGGAACCCGTCCCCGAACTGTTGCCACCTTCCTGGAAAGACGGCAGCCTGCGCATCGGCATCCACACTTCCATCGCGGGAAGCCATTTGAACGCGCTGGAATCGGCCAGCAAGCTCGGGTGCAACGCGTTGCAGATCTTTTCCGCGAGCCCCAGGATGTGGCAGGGTGGGCCGGCGCGCATTGCGGAAGTGGACGCCAAGGCTTTCCGCGGGCGCAGGGAGCAGCTGGGCCTCGGGCCGCTGGTGATCCATGCGAATTACCTGATTAATTTGGCCGCCATATCGCCCATGTTGCGCACGCGTTCGATTCAGGCCTTCCAAGATGAAGTCGTCAGGGCCGTGGCGCTCGGCGCGGACTTTCTCGTCGTGCATCCCGGCTCCCGCGGCGAGGCTGCGCCGGAACAGGCCGTCGCCAACATCATCGAATCGGTGAAGCAAGCCACAAAGCGCGTTCCACTCGATGAATTGCAAATTCTCATTGAAAACACCGCCGGCATGGGAACCGCGATGGGCTCGCGGCTCGAAGAGGTCGCGGAAATCATTAACGGACTCGCTAGCGTGCCCTCAGGCGCTTGCCTCGATACCGCGCATCTCTTTGCTGCGGGGTACGACATCAAGAGCGAGCGCGGGCTGGACTCGACCCTCGAAACAATCGATCGCACCATCGGCCTCGACCGCATTCCCGTTTTCCACGTCAACGATTCGAAGATTCCCCTCGGTGGCCGCGTCGACCGCCACGAGCACATCGGCCAGGGAAAGATCGGCGCGGAGGCTTTCGCCCGCATTCTGACTCACCCGCGTCTGGGCGCGGCTGCGCCTGAAGGCCTTCCCGGAAGAGCCTTCCTTCTCGAAACACCGATCGACCAGCCCGGCGACGACCGCCGAAACGTCGCCAAACTTTGGGAACTTGCGGGATTGAAAGAATACGCTCCTGCGGTGGAGAGGGGTTTTTCGATGTTAACGCCCGCCGTGAAAAGACAGATGGAAAGGCAGGGCGCCCGGCGCAGCCCTCGAAAGAAAGCGGCGCAAGCTCGCAACAAGAAGTCCGGCAAGGCACGCGCAAGAGGGAAGACAGCGCGCAAGAGCAAGAAAGCGGGGATAAGGGGATAGCGCGGCGTGTCGGAATACACTCCACAATCGGCAGCATCTGGCTACGACCCGCAAAGGATCGAAGCCAAATGGCAAAAGCGCTGGGCCGACGCGCGCGTCTTCGAATCCGAAGCGGACCCTTCCCGGCCGAAGTACTACGTTCTCGAAATGTTGCCCTATCCCTCGGGCACGCTCCACATGGGCCACATGCGCAATTACGCCATCGGTGATGTAGTCGCCCGAGTCAAGCGCATGCGCGGCTTTAACGTGCTCCACCCCATGGGCTGGGATGCTTTCGGTCTCCCCGCCGAAAACTCCGCGATCCAGAACAACACCCATCCCCGCACCTGGACCAACAACAACATCGCGGAATTCCAAAAGGTGCTGCGCCGCTTCGGCTTCAGCTACGACTGGCGCCGCGAGATCTCCACCTGCGAACCCGAATACTATCGCTGGAACCAGTGGTTTTTCCTGCGCATGCTCGAGCGCGGCCTGGCGTACCGCAAGAAGAGCCGCGTGAACTGGTGCCCGAATTGCGCCACCGTGCTCGCAAACGAGCAAGTCGTCAACGGCTACTGCTGGCGCCACGAAGATACGCTCGTCGAGTCGCGCGAGATCGAGCAATGGTTTCTGAAAACGACCGCCTACGCGGATCAACTGCTCGATGATCTGAAGCTTCTGGAAGGCGGATGGCCCGATCGCGTCATCACCATGCAGCGCAACTGGATCGGGAAATCCCAAGGTGCCAAAGTCGAATTCGCGGTAGCGGATGTGCCCGGCGCCGATCCCATCGAAGTCTTCACCACGCGCATTGACACGATCTATGGAGCCACGGCGCTCATCCTTGCCCCCACGCATCCGCTGCTTCCCAAGCTACTGGAAAAATCACCGAACCGCGCCGAAGCGGACGCCAAACTCGCGCAGATGCGGCTATCCTCGGTGAAAACAGAAGAACTCGCCACCGCCGAAAAGGAAGGCTTCTTCACCGGCAGGCACGCTTCGAATCCCTTTAGCGGCGAGAAGATTCCCATCTGGGTGGGAAATTTCGTGCTCATGGAGTACGGCACGGGCGCGGTGATGTGCGTGCCCGCCCACGACCAGCGAGACTTCGAATTCTGCCGCAAATACCGTTTGCCTATTCGCCTTGTCGTACAGCCTCGCAAAGGCGAACCTCTCGCCTCCGAAAAAATGACGGCGGCCTTTGACGAGCACCAGCAAGGAAAGCTCGTGAACTCCGGCCCCTACAACGGCCTCTCCACCGAAGAAGCCATTGCGAAAATGACGGGCTTCGCCGAACAAAAGGGTTTTGGCCGCGGTGAAATCGTATTCCGCTTGAAGGACTGGGGTATTTCGCGCCAGCGCTATTGGGGCACTCCGATTCCTGTCGTCTATTGCCCGAAGGATGGCATGGTGCCCGTGCCAGACAAAGACTTGCCCATCCTGCTGCCTCCCAATCCGAAACTGACCGGGATGGGCGAATCGCCGCTCGCCGCAACACCGGAATTTGTGAATACAACGTGCCCGAAATGCGGTGGACCGGCGCGCCGCGAGACCGACACGATGGACACCTTTGTCGATTCTTCGTGGTACTTCTACCGCTACTGCGACCCGCACAACGACAAAGCACCCTACGACTCCACGAAAGTCGGCTACTGGTTTCCCATCGATCAATACATTGGCGGAATCACGCATGCCATTTTGCACCTTCTCTATTCACGCTTCTGGTGCAAATTCATGCGCGACCTCGGCTTGATTGGCCACAGCGAACCCGCCGCACGTCTGTTCACGCAAGGCATGGTGCTCAAGGGCGGCGTGGCCATGTCCAAGTCGCGCGGCAATGTTGTCGGCGCACTCGAAATGGCGGAGAAGTTCGGCGCCGACACCGGACGCCTCTACACGCTTTTCGCTGCGCCCCCGGAGAAAGACCTCGAATGGAGCGAGGAAAGCATCGAAGGCTCCTGGCGATTCCTCAATCGCGTCTTCCGGCTCGTCGAACGCCACGCCGAAGCCGTGCGGAAAACAAAGCGCGGCAACGTGGTTGCGGCGAAAGCTTCTGAGAGAGAAAAAACGCTTTTGCGCAAGACTCACCAGACCTTGCGCCGTGTCACGCAAGACTTTGAATCACGCTGGCACTTCAATTCCGCCATCGCCCTGCTCATGGAGATGACCAACGAGATTTACGCGCAGGAGCCGCTCGAAGAAAACGTGCGGCCGGAAGTGCGCAAGGAAGTCTTGGAGCTGCTGACGCTCATGCTCGCTCCCATGACCCCGCATCTTGCGGAAGAGCTGTGGGAGATGCTCGGCTACACCGGGGGCTTGTGGACAGTTGCCTGGCCCGCATTCAATCCGGATTTCGCGCGGGAAGAAGAAGTAGAGGTCGTAGTGCAGGTGAACGGGCGCGTCCGCGGCAGGCTGAAAGTTCCCGCGGGACTCGCCGAAACCGAGATGGTCACCCGAGCCATGTCCGAACAGTTTGTGGCGCAACATCTCAATGGAAAGCGCGTGGTAAAGCACGTTTTCGTGCCGGATAAATTGCTGAACTTGGTGGTGGCGTAGGTGGGGATGAAGGGGGTCTTCTTTGAGACCAAGCCCTGGGAACGCGCTTACCTGGAATCGCGCCTGTCCGCGTGGCAGCTCAAGTTCGAAGAGCCCTGCGTTTCTCTCTCGGATGTTGCAAAAAGCGATAGCTGCGCAGACTGCCTCTCGACCTTCATCAGTCAACGTCTCGATGCCGGTGCGCTGGTCCTCTTTCCCTCGCTAAGACTCATCGCCACTCGCTCTACCGGGTTCGACCACATTGACCTCGATTTTTGCCGCGCGCACGGCATTGCCGTGTGCAACGTTCCGACTTACGGCGAGAACACCGTTGCGGAACACACTTTTGCTCTGATTCTCATGCTTTCGCGCAGAGTCCACCAATCCTACAATCAGGTTCGCGCGGGTCACGTCGAACGCGCCATGCTGACGGGCTTCGATCTGCAAGGCAAGACCCTCGGAATCATCGGCGCGGGCCACATTGGGCTGCACGCCATCCGCATCGGCCGTGGCTTTGGCATGCGCGTCCTCGCCTATGACGTGAAGCAGGAGCCTTTCCTGGCCGACCTCTTGGGATTTTCCTATGCCTCGCTCGACAGTATTTTGGAATCGAGTGACATCCTTTCCCTGCATTGTCCCCTTATTGCTGCGACTCGGCATGTCATCGGACGAGCCGAGCTCGCGAAAATGAAAAAGGGCGCACTACTGATCAATACCGGCCGCGGCGGGCTCGTGGATACCGACGCGCTTGTCGAAGCCCTCGAGAACGGACACCTCGGCGGCGCAGGGCTCGACGTCGTTGAAGGGGAGGAGTTCATCCGGGAAGAGCACCAACTCCTCCAGGAACCCGTTGACATCGAGCATCTTCGTAGCGCTCTCCGCAACCGCGTTCTTCTGGCTCACGACAACGTCGTCTTCACGCCGCACAATGCCTTCAACAGCCTTGAAGCCCTGCAACGCATCCTGGACACGACGGTCGCGAATCTGGAAGGATTCCGCTGCGGGAAACCGGTGAATCGAGTCGCATGAAGCGCGCTGGACGTTTTTCATCAAGGAGTGAACAATGAGCAGTGGAGTTCAGATGACTCAGCAGCCCGGGAAGCCCCAATCCGAACTCGGCGGCGTCGTGGTTCTCGACTTCGGCGGGCAGTATACTCAGCTTATTGCGCGCCGCATCCGAGAACAGCAGGTCTTCTCCTCAATCCTGCCTTGCACGGCTTCGCTGGATGAGATTCGCAGCCTGCATCCCGCAGGGCTGGTGCTCTCCGGCGGCCCGAGTTCGGTCTATGACCCGGACGCCCCGAAGTGCGATCCGAAGATCCTGTCGATGGGTCTCCCAGTGCTGGGAATCTGTTACGGAATGCAGTGGATCACCCACACGCTCGGCGGCAAGGTCGAGAGAGCGGAACGTCGCGAATACGGCAGCGCGCAGCTGGTGATTGAAAACGGGCATGGCAGCGGTGCGTCGCTCCTATTCACGGGTGCTCCCTCTTCACTCCGCGTGTGGAACAGCCACGGCGATCACGTCCGGGCTCTGCCGCCGGGATTCCGCACCGTGGGAACAACGGAAAATGCCGTTGCTGCCATGGAAGACCCCGAACGCAAGATCTATGCGGTGGAATTCCATCCTGAGGTAAGACACACCCAGCAGGGAACGGAAATCCTGAGAAATTTTCTTTTCCGCGTGTGCAAAGCCGAGCAGAAGTGGAGCGGCGCGGCTTTTATCGAGGAGACCACCGGAGCGATTCGCAAAAAGGTGGGGGCGAGCCGCGCCCTTTGCGCGCTTAGCGGCGGAGTGGATTCGACGGTGGCCGCCGTGCTCGTGCATCGCGCCATGGGCGACCGGCTCACCAACGTCTTCGTTAACACCGGTATGTTGCGCAAAGACGAATTCGAACAAACGCTGGACATGCTCCGCAATCGGCTGGGCCTCCATGTCATTGGAGTGGATGCTTCCGACCGTTTTCTCACTCAGCTCAAGGGGATCACGGATCCCGAAGAAAAGCGCAGGCGCATTGGGCGTGAATTCATCGCCGTCTTCGCCGAAGAAGCGCAGAAACTCCAGCGCGGCGAAGCCCGCGGTGAAATAGGATTTTTGGTCCAGGGCACGCTCTATCCCGACGTCATCGAATCCGTCTCCGTCAAAGGGCCGTCGGCTACCATCAAGACCCATCACAATGTGGGTGGCTTGCCCGAAAACATGCCGTTTTCGCTGGTCGAGCCGCTTCGGGACCTCTTCAAGGATGAAGTCCGCCGCATCGGTAAGGATTTAGGCCTGCCCGACGAGATTCTCCGGAAACATCCGTTTCCCGGACCTGGCTTGGCCGTCCGGCTCCTCGGAGAGATTACCCGCGAGCACTTGCAAACGCTGCGCGAGGCCGACGCCGTCGTGGTGGAAGAAATTCGCCGAGCTGGCCTTTACGAAAAAGTCTGGCAGGCATTTGCCGTGCTCCTCCCGGTGCGCAGTGTCGGCGTGATGGGGGACGGCCGGACCTATGGTCTCACGGTGGCGGTGCGCGTCGTGGAATCCGATGATGCCATGACGGCGGACTGGGTGCGTCTGCCTGGAGAAGTTCTCGAACGCATTTCCACGCGCATCGTGAACGAAGTCCCCGGCGTCACTCGCGTCGTCTACGACATCAGTTCGAAACCGCCCAGCACCATCGAGTGGGAATAAGCTGCAACTCTTCCGGTTCGAACAGTGAGTACGCGCTCCAGCACCAGGGAGGAATAGATCGGGGACGGAAAAACCCTCGGGTCACAAGGAAAAGGAGCCGCGCAGCGGGCTTGCGCGGCTCCTCTCCTGAAACCAGGCAATGCGAATCGCGAGGCCGTTGAAAAAGAATCGCAGAGCTAGCGGTTCGCCATCTTCTGCGTCATGTACAGAATGAGCTTGCGATCTTCTTCTTCCACTTTGCTCAACAGGCGGCGAAGCTTGTTGAGAAAGCGTGCTTCTTTGCCGGCGCTACCCCATGCGATGTCGTCAGACGACCTCCGCTTGGGAAGATTCGGCAGTTGTGGCGGCTCTTCGCCGTCGTAGAACAGTTGATAGAGCGGGCACTCGAGAGCGCGGGCCAGTTTTTCCAGCGTTTCAATGGCGGGTACTGTATGGCCGTTCTCTACGCGGGAAATATAACAACGTAGTAAACCGGTGCGCTTTTCGATGTCGCCCTGGGAAAGTTTCTTTTCTTCGCGGAGTGCGCGAAGTCGATCACCAATAATCATGCTGATATTATTCCATGTGGATAAGTTACAGGCAAGCGGAAACTTGACCCTCAAAAAGCGAAACGACGATACCATCCCTGGTACCCAGGAGGAGAATCAGGAAAGAATTCCCGAAACCGAACTGCCATGGCACGCGTCCCAAAACTAGCAGCCCCTCGGGCCCCCGCCCAGGCGATACTCCCCGGGCGTGCCGCCAAGGGAGCCGTGTCGGCTGATGACCGCGAACTGGTCCGCCGCGCCCAGGCAGAGGACAAGGAGGCATTCGAGGAACTCGTCCGGCGCCACCAGCACCGCGTTTTTGGCGTCGCGGGAGGCATTCTTCGCCGGCGGGAGGATGTGGAGGACATTGCCCAACAGGTCTTTGTTAAAGCCTACTTCTCGCTGAAGCGTTTCGATCAGCGGGCGGCGTTCAGCACCTGGCTCTATAAAATAACGGTGAACGAATGCTGGGATTTGCTGAGGAAAAAGAAGGTTCGGCCCCTCGTTTATGAGTCGGACCTGAGCGAAGAGCAGGCGCGGCAGTACACGGTTTCGGGCGAAACAGGGCGCGAGGTGCCCGACATCAGCGACAAGTTGGCGGATCGGCAGCGCGTCGAGCGGCTGCTCGATGACCTGGAGGACCGGGATCGCCTGATGCTGATCTTGAAAGAGGTCGAGGGTTTTGCGGTTGAGGAGATTGCCGAGGTCCTGCATTTGAACGCCAACACGGTGAAAGTGCGTTTGTTCCGCGCGCGGCGCCGGCTTGTAAATCTGGCGCGCAAACGCGGCGACTAAGTGGCAAGGAGGACAGTATGCTCAGCCTGTTTGCGCGGAAAAAGAAAGCGTGCAGTACTTTTCTGGATACGTTTATTCATACAGTAAACACCCCGACGCTCGAGGAATTCTTGGCGAGCTCGTCGCCGCAGCAGCGTGCCCACGCCTCCGCTTGCGAGGACTGCCGCATTGCCGCCGGGGAATTCCTCGCCACACGCGCGCTCCTGAGCGCGCTGCCCTCCCAGGCGGATACGCCGCGCCCCTGGTTTGCATCAAAGGTGATGGCGGCCATCGCGGCCCGTGAAACCGAAGTTCGCCGCTTGGCCACGGCCTGGACGCTCGTGCCAAGGCTGGCGTCGCGGCTGGCTTGCATTTCGGCCCTGGTAATCCTCGTCGCGGGCACTTGGCTATACCGAAAGCCCATCTCCGCTCCCCCGGGTCAGACCGCGACGGAAGCCTCGGTGGAATCAATATTTGAGACGTCGCCCCCGGCCCACCAGGACGACGTGTTTTCAAACACGGTGGAGAAGAATCAATGAACGATAGGTCCGCCACTCGCAAAGCCGCCTTATGGGTAGGGGTGGTCTTCCTGCTCGGAGCAGCGTTGGGCGGCGTGCTGGGGTACTTATCCGCGCACCGCACGGCGTCGGCTGCGAATGCTCCCAGGAGCGAACCGGAAAGACGCGCGCGCAGGCTCGATCAGCTCACGCGCGAATTATCCTTGACGCCCGTGCAGAGCCAGCAGGTCGATGCGATCCTGCTCCAGCGGCATGCGGAGTCGAAGGTGATTCGAGAACAGAGCGACACGCAGATCGACCAGGTACACCAAAAAGGGCGCCAGCAAATCCGCGAAATCCTGACGCCGGAGCAGAAGCCGAAGTTCGAGGAATTTCTGAAACGGCTCGACGAAGAGAGAAAGCGCAACGCCCCTCGTTAGAACTGCCCCGGCCGCGAAGGTTTTCAAACTTTCACAATCAATTTGCCGATGTTTGCGCCGGTGAAGAGCATATTGATGGCATCGGGCGCCTTCTCCAGTCCCTCGAGAATCATTTCGCGATCCTTCAGCTTTCCGAACATCTTCCACTTGCCGAGTTGCGTCCCCGCTTCCATGAACCGGGCAGCGAAATCGAGCACGATGAAGCCTTGCACCTTCAGGCGCTTGATCAGGATGAGACCAAAACTCGCCAAGGCGGGATCTCCCTTGTTGTAGCCGGAAATCAATCCGCACAGAACGACGCGGCCGAAAAGATTCATGCGGTTCAATACCTCTTGCATGATTTCGCCGCCGACATTTTCAAAATTGATGTCAATGCCTTTGGGCGTGGCGGCCGCGAGTTTCTCTTTCCAGTCGGGATGCTTGTAGTTGATGGCGGCATCGAAGCCGAGATCCTCGGTAATCCACTTGCATTTTTCATCGCTGCCTGCGAGGCCGACCACGCGGCAGCCGTGAATCTTGCCAATCTGTCCGGCGATGCTGCCGGTGGCGCCCGCCGCGGCGGAAACCACCAGCGTTTCGCCTTTCTGCGGCTTGGCGATATCCATCATGCCGAAGTAAGCGGTCAAGCCATTAATGCCGAAAACGCCAAGAAACGCAGTGTCGGAGACAAACGGGACGGGCGGAACTTTCTGAAACGGCCTCTTTTCCGCGCCGTCCACGATCAGGTAATCCTGCAAACCCGTTAGCCCGACGATCTTGTCGCCCTTCTTGTAATCCTTGTGGCGCGATTCCACGACTTCGGCGAAACCGAAAGCGCGCATGACTTCGCCGATAGCCACAGGCGGAACGTAGCTAGGGCGGTCCGCCATCCAGTTCCGCATCGTCGGATCGATGGAAAGATATTTCACTTTGGCCAGCGCCTGCCCGTCCGTAGGGGAGGGAACTGGCGTCTCGGTGAGTTGCAAATCGCCCGGGGCGAGCATGCCCTTGGGCCGGGATCTCAAAATCAGTTGGCGGTTGGTTGTGCTCATGATTGTTTCCGTTATTGCTAAGCCCTTCCGTTGAGATCCTTCGGACATCCTCGTCGGATGCCCTCAGGATGACACCTTATGGTTTTAGGCATCTCCTAGAAGGGAATATCCTCGTCGGAGATTTCGGGGCCGGCGCCGCCGCCGGAAGCGCCGCCGAAATCTTCGGCATGGCTGCCCGCGTCAACCTCTTCTCCGCCGCGCGGGGCGCCTCCGCCCGCGCCAGCGGCAGCCGCTCCGGCAGCAGCGGCATCGCTGCGTCCGCCGAGCATGCGGAAGTTGTTGGCGACAATCTCAAAGCTGGTGCGCTTCTGGCCTTCTTTGTCCTGCCATTCGCGGGACTGGATGCGGCCTTCGATGAACACCAGCGCACCTTTCTTCAAATATTGCTGCGCGATTTCCGCTTGCTTGCCCCAGACGACAATTTTGTGCCACTCGGTGCGCTTCTGGCGCTCGCCGTTGCGGTCTTTGTAGGACTCGTCCGTGGCGACGGAAAAATTGCCGACGGCCTGGCCGCCGCTGGTGTAGCGCGTCTCTGGATCGCGGCCCAAGCGGCCGACGAGAATGACCTTATTCACTGACATAGAGCCCCCTTGCGGTGAGGAAGATAGCATGCGGGCAAGGAAAAGAAAAACGCCCCCACCTCCGGCCTTGGGGGTCGGAGCTTTAGCTCCGACATAGCCGCTGCCGCCCCACAACCTGTCATCCCGACCGTAGCGGCCGGTTTTATGCCTCCGCTCACGACAGTGAGCGCCGGCCCGCGGAGTGGAGGGATCGTGGCTGGACGTAAGCGCTGGCACGGTCGCTGGAATCATCTCCCCACTTCCGCAAGTGTCATCCCGAGCGCAGCGAGGGACCTGCTGTATTCCTCATCCCCTTCCCCTGTAGGGGCACGATACAACTTGTCCCGACTACCGTCGGGATCGCGCCCGCCGCCTTGTGGGTCGGAGCTGAACCTGTCCCGCCTGCCCCGACTCTGTCGGGGACCCGGTCGGGAGTCCGGCAGCTTGCTTCTCGCCGAGTCCTACAATAGCGTATAGATCATGCTCACAACGTCACCCAAAGCCACAAATTAATGCCGACGATGAAGAACCCCGTATGAGCACACAACCTCTCGAATATGACCCGCACCGCTAACCCTCTTTCCGAGCGATTCGAGAGCTATAAGCGTTTTCTGCTCGAAAGATTAACCAAAGCAATTGAGTACACCCGACTCAAAACAAACCTCGGCCGTGAACTCGCGTGGCATCGCTTTAAGGCTGCTACCGCGCGCTTAAAGATCGTCTTTCTAACATGGTGGTACAGATACCGCTTACGAGCTCTCTGGGTCTCTTGCGCGCTCGTCGGTCTCGGCCTCGTCCTTGTTTTCGTCCGGCACTGGTCGGCGTTGGATGCTCATTTGTCTAACCTTGAAAAATCAATCATTCCAGAAATGGCCATCGGCATCGGCGCTGCCATCACCGGAATAATTGCGATTGCATTTTCGCTCAGCCTATTTGCAATTCAGCAGGTAGCTGATCGAGGAACTCCGGCCACAGTTCAGGCGTACGCACGTGACCGCGTAATGGCGCTAATTTATTGGGCTCTCGCTGTGCTTGCGACGACCTGTTTCGCTGCTGCCCTATTGAAAGCAGATACGAGCTATCGTACCGTGGCGGTCGCTGTTGGGCTTTTCTCACTGTTCCTCAGCTTTATTCTTCTTAATTTTCATTTCAAACGCGTAGTTAAGTTTTCGGATCCTCGATACACGGTCTCGCGAATTTACAGCCGGGGAGAGAAGCAATTAAAGCTATTGCAGAAGCTAAGGGAGAGCATTGTGCCGAAGAGCCGCAGCGGCAAGAGCAAGTGACCTATGGCTGACAGCGAATCTGCTTATACCGCAGAGCAGTTGCGGGCGTCGGTTTACCGGAACAGACCCCGGATCTTCGACGGATTAAGGAGCACGCTTTCCGAACTGCAGAGCATTGCTCGCACATTCGCAGCTCTTCAGAAGTATGAGGTTACGCTGAATGCCGTTACTGGGATCGCGAAACTGCTAGCTGGATATCTCCGCGTCCGGGACGGAGACCTGGTCATGCCGTCATCAATTCACGCCATGTTTGGCCCGACCGAACTTGAATTCGATTCCGTTCTCACAGAAGCTCTTGAGGAGATTTCCTCGTTGCATAGAACTGCAATTCGCGGGGGTGACGTACAGCTTTCACTGCAGATTATCAACGCTCTTCAGTACTTGGCTCTCCACAGCATCGATACAAAGTCACTGTTTGGTCGTCCTGACGAGAACCCTACGACAGCATTCATTAGGGCTTATATGTTTGCTCCGATCCAAGACGGTGCCGTACGAGGCCTAGATGACGTAACCGGGAGTGGGGCAAGATCTCAAACGAATATCGGAAAGGCATTACTGAGGAAGCGTCAGTATCTAACAGCCCGAGGGACGATTGATGACATAGAAAAACTCGCCTTCATCGGTGTCGCGCAACGGAAGGCTTACGTAACAGGCACACCGGTCAGAGGCATCGCAGAAATTCTCCAGTTAGCAGTGTCTGGGCCTATCGCCCACAGAAATACCATCCACGCTGCGCTTGACGCCCTGCAGCGGATCTGCGTAATGGAGCTGCAATTCAAGTCTGCACCTCTCAGCCAGGATCTGCGGTTCGCGATTGGGCCGTTTCTCGATATTACGCAGCCCACGGCACTCTCAAACTTGGAGGCGCAGGCGATTCAGGGGCTAAGTGCCGCGATGGAAGAGGGCAACGTCGCCAGGTCTCGTGAATACCGTCAAGCTATCGGAGAACTCAACGATGGCCTTTGGAACCGACTCGTTGAAATTGGAACCGCAGCGGCAAAGACACAATCGTTTGCCCTTTTCGAGATCAACACTAATATCGCGGAGATTGTTAAGCATTGTCTCTGGTTGCTCGCGTTCTTGGGGAGGACGAAGTCCCAGGAAGTCGATGAGGCCTCCGCACACGAAGCGTGGTTACAGGGGAGATTTGCAGATGAAATCCTTCACGAACTCAAGTGGATCGTGGGAGCTACTTATTGGCGAATTTTCGATGCATTAGAGCCCCCGGTAAACGTCAACAGCGTTTGGGAGTTTTTCCCAACACTTTCGCACATTGGGATTCAGGCGCTTGAGGCGAAATTACCATCTCTCGCCGAGTCGGCAATCAGTGAGCTGAAATCGATGGCATTGAAGGCCATCAAAAGTCCGATTCAGAGTCTTCATAACGCGGCAAGAATTGCCACGTTCATAGCAAGGATTGGGATTGTGGCCTTAAAGGTAGGGGAGGGACAAACTCTCGTTCTCTCAATTCAAGCCCTGAAAGAATTTCAGGCACAGTATATCGCCAAGCAGCAAGAAATAGAGCCTGCGGCAAAAGCCTATGACGCGACTCTACTCAACGAACTCGACGACCTCAAGACCGACCTACGGAAAGACCACTGGCTAATTGATGAAGAGGATGCGAGCTTTTTTCGACGAGTCACGCCCGAAGACATCGATACCTTCGTGACCCGCCTAGGCGCCTAATGGCGCGTGGGCCAGTCCCCTCCTTCAAGGGTTTGGCCGTGGACAGTCAATTCGCGCGGAACAAAAGGAACCGAGCCTCTTAGAATAAGTCATAGTGAATTGCGACCGGCTCTTGTCCCCGATTCCGAATTACAAGGAACCAGTCACTACCCACCGAGAACGGTAGATCTAGCCTTTTTTCCAGCCTCGTTACACCCCTGAACTTCCACGTTGCAGAATCGTCTCGAATTCCTTGCTTGAATGCTTCGATGAGGTCTTGCCCAACGATATAAACATCTACGGGGCCACTGGCCTCGACCTGCATCCCTACCCTATGCCGGCCAGACATTTCATATCTCACAGTCCGTGAATGCCTTGGTTGTAGAATTCTTGTTGACACGGCTCTTATTCTGGTTCCTCTGTAGTTTCTTCGCTAACTTCCCTTGGCGCACGTTTCATCCCAAATGCCTCTCGAAGTTCCTCGAGAAATGTCCTAATTGGCCTATAGAAAAGTGGTAGGAGTATTAAGAGGCCCACCTTCCAGTTCTCATTCAATAGGCGGACCACTTCCACCAGACGGGCCTGCTTGGCGTCCAGAGAGGTTGCGCCCGCGACCCACAAGAACTCAAATACAACGACCGACCCGGCCGCAATCAGGACAAGAATAATAGTCAGTCCCTCAATAAACGCTAACGAAAATAAATAGCGAATCGAGCGGAGTAGTCCAGCTTTGAAGAGATTCCAAATTGACGCAGCCCACTGCACGGGGAGAAGTTCTCACCACCAGTCAAGCGGGTCAAGGGGATTGTTCCTATCGAAACGTGGAGGCCGCCGGGTGCCGCACCCTTTGCTTCTAAGGGTGCGGGTTTTGACTTTGCTTTTTCCTTGTTCGTCTTGCCGCCGCTCGCACCGTTCATCCCGCCAAAATTGTCGTTCAACCCTCAATTTTCCCCATTCCATGTAAATTACTTAACCTATCCGTACTGGCATGCCATTCTCTCCCGTGTTTGCCAAGCTCCAGCCCGGCCTGTTCCCCTCCTCCCCGTGTCGGCGTCTGCCTCGCGATCCACTAAGTCTTTTGTTTGCCACTCATACAGACCCAACCTCCTCTAAGCCCTTTCTTTGCCACTCTTACGAAAACATGGGGGATGTATATCAACTCTTCCCATTGTGGAACTCGCGACTCGCCACTCACCACTTTGTTGCCCTCTGTGCGCTCCACGAGCGCAAAATCAACGCACGAATTGCGCACTTTTTCGCAACAACTCCTTTCCTTGCCACACTTGCGTTTTTAGTGGGGGGAGGGGGTGCATATTGTTAACCACGACCTAACGAGTCGCCGGGTCCCGCCCGCCACGGCGGACAGCAAATCCACCAATACCGACGAGGCAGAGGCCGCAGAAATCGGCTGCAGGACCTGCACGGAAGGTCAGAGTGACGGATTGGGGGAGTACCGTACCTGCAAAAAGTCGCCAGGCGGCGCAGAGCGTGGCTTACTAGAGATAGAGCCAAGCCCGGCCCTGGAAAGAGGCACCATGAAAAAGAGATGGATCATCGCAGTAATCGTGGGATTTAGCGTCCTGGCGGGAGCTGCCAGAGCCGGGGAGCGTTCCTACAATCCGATCAAGTGGATCAAAAAGGCACCGGCACCGACGGCAAGCCAGCAACTGGCTGGAAACAGCGACATGGAGAAGAAGTTAACTACGTTGCTGAAGACCGAGCTGCCCCCACGCACCACGCTGAAGGATGCTTGCGCCCAATTTAAGGGCCTGGACGAATGTGTCGCCTCGCTTCTGGTGAGCCATAGCCTGAAGATCAAATTCAACTGCTTGAAATGGGATGTGACCGGGACGAAGCCAGCGGGTGACATTAAATCGTGCGAGGCGCCGCCGAGAGAAAAGGGCATCAGCCTGAGCAAAGCCATTAGCGTGCTGAAGCCGGATGCCGAAGCGAGGACCGAGGCGAAGAACGCCGAAAAACGGGCACGCGAAGACATCAAGGACGCGAGTTCTTAGGAGATAGCCGCCACTCGCGTTTCGCAGACGAAACAATAGACAGACAAAGCCCCACGCTCGCCAGAGACGGGCGTGGGGCTTTCCAGTTTTGCGTGAGAACATCAAATTCACGCGCTCAGCGGTTAGAGCCGGTCCGACGCGAGCGGATTATGCCTTAGCTCCCGACCCGGTCCCCGACGGGGTCGGGGCAGGCGGGACAGGTTCCGCTCCGACCCCCTAGAACTGATGGAATCGTTAAGGCTCTGTCAGGCAGGGGCGTCAGTGTTGGGCGGAACCTGCAGGTAACAAAGGGTTCGCTGACTCTTCCACATTGTAACAGCCTTCATTTCAACAAGTTGCATGTTCGGTCTTTCGGCTAACGAGTTGCTCCAACACCAGACGACAACAGGGCATTGAAATCCACCCTACCGAAATGCAGGGTAGGTGAAAACGTGGAGAAAAGGTGCGGCGTTTCGGTCAGCGATTCAGTTGAGCGCGATTTCACCCGGAGCGCGTTCGCGCCGGGAGGGGGAAACTGAAATGAGGACACCCGCGGTCTCAAGACTCCTGTTTGCATCCATCGTAACGCTATCCCTTGCTTGCGCGGCGAACCCTGCGTTCGGTCCACATCACGGAGGCGGCTCTCGCGGGGGCGGTGGCTCCCACAGCGGCGGTGGCTCCCACGGCGGCGGGTCTCACGGCGGTGGATCTCACAGCGGTGGGTCTCACGGAGGTGGGCGATCCCATAGCGGGGGTGGCGGCGGATTCCACGGCGGTGGGGGCGGACACTTCGGCGGCAAGAGTGCGAGCCGCGGGTTTTCAGCCGCTCCGCGGCAAAAGGGTGGTGGCTCGTCTAAGAGATCCGGTGGATTCGCCTCTCACCCGAACAGCAATTCCGGCTTCTTCGGAGGCCGCAGGGCTGGCACGAATGGCCCGCGCGGCATGAATGGCACGGCCGGAGGGAGGCTGGGTAGCTCTCTTGGAAGAGCATTTGCGTCGGGCACGCACGCGCCTGGTATGAACTTCGGGTCGAATCGGCCCCCGACTACTGGATCGGCTGCGCGGAGCTGGGCCGGCCAGGGCCGATCCTCGTGGGCAAGTGCGCCGAGACTCACGTCCTCCTTTAACCCGAACCGGCCTCCGGCCGTGGGGGCGGCGTCGCGGAGTTGGTCTGGCCAGGGTCGATCCTCGTGGGCAAGTGCGCCGAGACTGACGTCCTCCTTCAACCCGAATCGGCCTCCGAGCGCTGGATTGGCTTCGAGAAGTTGGTCCGGACAAGGTCGATCCTCGTGGGCGAGTACGCCGAGACTGACGTCCTCCTTCAACCCGAACCGGCCTCCGACCGCGGGATCGGCTTCGCGGAGTTGGTCTGGCCAGGGTCAATCCTCGTGGGCAAGTACCCCGAGAGTGACATCCTCCTCCTTCAATCCGAACCGGCCTCCGTCTACTGGATCGGCATCGCGGAATTGGGCCGGGCAGGGTCAATCCTCGTGGGCGAGTTTGTCGAGATCGACACTCTCCTTCAACCCGAACAACCCGAATCACGGGCGGTCGAATTTCGGAAACTCTCGATATGGCAATTCCGGATTCGGCCATTCTTCGTTCTCCCATTCACGAGCCGGGTCGAACGCCCCTCGGTTTGCGAGCCGGCGATTCGGCGGTGGACGTCCATTTGAGTCGGGTGCAAATTCCTTCCGTGGGGAAAGTTCGTTCGGCGGAGACGATTTTTCGATTATCCCGGACTTATTTGGCTTGGCGTTGAATCTGGCAGGTTTCGGCTTGAACGGTTTGGCCTTGGTGGGTTCCGGTTTGGGAGGTTTCGGCATGCCCGCTTTGGGTTTGCTGGGTCCGGGATTGGGTTTGTTGGGCCCAGGTCTGGGTTTCCTGGGCCCGGGTTTGGGTTTGCTGAACTCCGGACTGGGCGGCTTCAACCTGGACGCGGGCCTGGAATCACGACAGTGGGGGCCGGGTCCGGCTTGTTATTCGAGTGAAAGCTTGACCTGCCCCCAGTAAACCGGTTCAAGCTCAGTGCTGGATTTGGACTCGGTGATCTAACGGCCACCGGCGCATGGGGCGCCTGGATTGGAAGAGACTCGGGGATCGCACCTGGGAGAGTGGCCTCGAGCTGCAAAGGAAGATATACTGGTTATCCCGGTCAGAAAAGGTCCGCGTGACTCTCCATCCGGTTACTCGCCGGGAACTGCTGAAACTTGGTTGTGCGACGGCCGCCGCCGAGCTAGGGGCTTTGCTCCTGCATGGCTGCGGTGGCGGTGGCATTTCTTCTGTCCTCCCTGGTCCTTCGCCTTGCAGCAAATTAACGGATATCGAGCACGTCGTCATCCTCATCCAGGAAAATCGTTCTTTCGATCACTATTTCGGAAGCTACCGCGGCGTGCGCGGCTTTTCCGATCAAAGCATGGCATTCCACCAGCCCGATTCAGCGAACAAGACGATTTTCCCCGTGGGAGCGCTCTTGCCATTCCATCTGGACACCTTGACAACGAATGCAGCCTGCACGCACGACATCAACCACGACTGGGTGCCGCAGCATAAGAGCTGGGACAACGGCACAATGGATGGTTTTGTGAACTCGCGTCTTGCGATTAATGCCAATGACGCAGTATTAAGCATGGGCTACTACACTCGCACGGACATTCCCTACTACTACGCCTTGGCTGATGGTTTCACGATTTGCGACAACTATTTTTGTTCGGTGATGGGCCCGACCGACCCGAACCGCCTCTACACGATAGCGGCCTCCCTCGACCCGGATGGAAAAAACGGCGGACCGGTTTTGCAGACGGTCATCGCGAATCGCACAGCCTTTTACGGCCGCCTGACATTTACGACGATGCCCGAGCAGCTTCAGGCTCGGGGAATTTCCTGGAAGGTGTACTCATCGCCAGATGAGACGGTTCTCGGGGGGATTCTGTCGGACAATGTTCTGTCCTACTTCAAAAATTTTCAGGATCCTGCCTCGGTGCTGCATCAGAATGCCTTCGGACCTCAGTTCCCCCTGGACTTCCTGGCCGATGTGGTGTCTGGCAATTTGCCGCAAGTCTCCTGGCTGGTGGGATCGGTCCTCACCTCGGACCACCCGCCTTCGCCTTCCATCTTTGGCGAGAATATTCTTTCCCTCATCATGGAGGCTTTCAGGGCGAACCCCGCACTGTGGGCCAAGACGGTTTTGTTCGTCACGTACGACGAAAATGGCGGATTTTTTGATCACGTTGCGCCGATGACGGCGCCTCCGGGCACGCCCGGCGAATATGTGACCGCGCCCGCGGTGCCGGACCCAACCGTAATCGGCAGCCCAGCGATAACCGGCCCTATTGGATTGGGATTTCGAGTACCGGTGCTCATCCTCTCGCCGTTCAGCCGGGGCGGGTTTGTGTCTTCCGATCTCTTCGATCACACTTCGATATTGCGATTTCTCGAGACGCGCTTTGGCGGGGAGGTGCCTAACCTGAGCGCATGGCGTCGCGCGGCCGTCGGCGATCTAACCAGCGCCTTCAACTTCAAGAAGCTGGATACGTCCATTCCCACCCTACCCTCCACGCTCCCGCCGATTTCACAGATTCTGCAGGAATGCACGGCAAATCTCGCCGGTACGACGCCTTATCCGGTGCCGAACCCGCAGGGCTTGCCATCACAGGAAGCGGGCACAGCGCTTAAACCGAGTGGTCTGTGCTAGGCGCCCACGACGGGATGAGCGTTAATCGTTTCTGCACTATTAAATAGATTTAATAATAATAAATACGCGGAGCCAATGGGAGCGGGCACATACTAAAGAGGCTATGGAAAAACTACAAGCACTTCAAGTCGCGGCTCGCAAAGGTGGCTTCGTCCAAGTGGAAGAATGCGAGGATGGGACCGTCCTGTGGTTCAGGAAAGTGGCACCGGATAAGGGTACGGCGACGCACCAGCGAATGTGCATGGACAGCACGACAAATAGCGCAACCGTTTATTGGATGAATGATCGAGGGAAGGTCGATTCGAAGACGTTCCGCGAGGCGGCGACGCTGCAAGAGTGGTTTGCGCCACTCCCTGTCGTTTCAGCAGGTAAATAGCTCCTTTGCAAAACGGTCGATTCGACGCGGCATTTACAGTGCGCCGGTGTTATCGATTTCAGGAGATGTCAGGAACAGGGCTTAATCAGCAACGAGCGAGCAGTTATCAAGCGAACTCAAGCAAACTCCCGTCGGGGGCATGGGGCGAATGACGAACCGAGAAGCCATCCAGCGACTCTCCATCAACAAGCACGACCCGATTGCGGTGACCTCGCTGCACGACAATAACGCTGCAATCATCCGCGCGGCGATCGCCCGTTACTTTGGGGCTGGGCCGGTCGCGGACAAGGCGGAGTGTGCGCTGATGCAACGCATGGCAGCCCACGCTCGCCTATACGAACATCCCGAGGATCTCGACGCATGGCTAACGAGGTGCGCCAACACGGAATGCGACCGCCTGCGTAACGAAGCGATTTGGGAGAAGGCCGACAAGGATTAAGCTCGTATCCCGCCAAAGAGCGCCGGAACTTCGCGCGCTTTGAAACACCCCCGCTACCGACTTCGTCTGGTTAAACTCCGCCTGTGCTACCAAAACCCGCGACAGTGTGAAGACCCACGCCTCCCCGCAAAGAACGGGACAGGAACGAGGTGACCACTATGGGTGGCGACACGACGAGCGAAGATCAGGCGGCGGGGCGCTGCTGGGTGTGGAGGTTCATGACTTGGCGGGCTACTTCCTTGACGTTGGAGACACCGAAGAGGCCGAGGGTAACTTGAGAGACGGAATTGTTAGTGCGGGTTTGCGCGGTGGTGCGGATGAGGACGTCGCCGGAGCCGTCGGGGCGCTCGCGGTGGTCCACGGAGACGATGTCAGCGGGAGTGCAGGACTTGACGGAGCGGCTGTTACCGCCAGTGATGACCATGACGCGCTGGTTGGTAACGGCGTAAACGGTGCTGAGTCCTTTGAGATAGACCCAGAGGGGAGTCAGGATGACGCCAAGGCCGATGAGGAGGAAGGGCAATCCGAAGAGGGGAAAGACCGCGAAACCCCTGGTGAAGGAGTTGCTGCTGGATCTGGACATGGCGCTGGTGGCGTGGTACGCGCCGTTGATCCAGAAAAGCGCGAAGCCGGCGAAGGGAATGCCGAACAAGCTGGCGGGAAGGGCCATCAAGGCAGCGCGGCGCGGGTCGGCGATGCCGGTCCAGTAGAGACTTTCGCCGGGCTGGAGTTCGGACTGAGCGCGCTGCTGTGCGTCGCTGAGGTTCATGGGTGGTGCTCCTTTTGCCGTGTCGCCGGAAGATGCGTACTCCTTCAATTTTATTGGCTGCGGAGAGTGCCGCCTATAGCAGTTTGGATACAAAAAAGGGATTTGCCTAAACAAGTACCGGGAATGGGACGATGCGGAGCCGGGAATCGTCGAAGAGCTGGGCGGGGCGGGCGTGAGAGGAACGAGACGAGCGAGGAGGTGATCAGCGTGACGCGGCGACGGTGACGCCGAGTTCTTTGAGCCGGGCACGCGCGCGGCGCTCTTCCTCTGTGCCGGGGAAACGAGTGACGACGTCCCGCAATTCGCGGATGCCGGCGGCTTTCTGGCCCAGCGCAAGCAGCGCCATGCCCTTTTTCAAGCGCGCCGGAGCGAGCTTGAAGCTCTTTGGATAATTGGTCAGGACCTTTTCATATTCCGCCACCGCCTGATCGTAGTTTTTCTGGGAGTAGGCGATTTCGCCGAGATAGAACTGTGCATTCGAGGCAAGATCGGTCTCGCCGTAATATTTCAGGTAGCCCTGGAATTCCCCGCGCGCCAGATCGTATTTTCCGCTGGTGATGTCACGCAGGCCATTCGAATAGAGGGTATCGGCGGAAGGCCCTGAACCAGCGGCGGGAGATGCGCTGCCGCCCGCAGCAGCCCCGCCGGGATTCGCGGGATACGTGGCGGCCGGCGCGCCGGTGGAAATCTTGGCATCGAGCGCCTGGATGGTGTTTTGCAGATCCACGAGCTGTTGGTTGACTTTGCCGAGGCGCGACTTAATTTCTTCGAGGTTGTCGGAGAGCCCCTGGACTTGAGTGGACATGGTGTCCAGGCGCGCGCCGGAATTGGCTTGCACATCCTGGACGGATTTCTGCAGCGAGCCCATGGTGGCATTGAGCTTGCCGACGTTGTCATTGGTCTGCTCGACAAGAGTCTTCGTCACGGTGTGATCCTGGGTCATCTGTGTGGTCTGGTCCTTCTGACCCTGGAGCAGGGTGGTGACGTCGCGCTGAAGCTCGATGAGTTCGCGCGCGACGGCTTCAGCGGGGCGGGGGCCAATGAGGCTCCCGGCGATGGCCCCTGCAAGGATGGCGGCGCTAAAAGCTGCAAGATTACGGAAACGCATGGACATTCCTCCTAAGAATTTCAAAAGCACCGTTGCGTTGCTACCGGCTGGGGGTGAACACTCCACTTTAATAGCAGAGCCGCGCGCGAGCAAGAGTTTGCTCGAGGCGCGGCTCTGCAGATTATGCGCCGGTCGAATCAGCGGGCGAAAGCTTTCTCTACCTGAAAAGCTCCAGCAGAAGGAAGAGAGATCCCTCGTCGCTGCGCTCCTTCGGGATGACGATCCTCATCGGATCATCATTTCGCCATGATGAAGTGGCCGCGGCGGTTCTGCTGCCAGCAGGTCTCGTTGTGCTCCATGCAGAACGGCTTTTCCTTGCCGTAGCTGACGGTGTTCATGCGGTCGGCGGAGATGCCGAGTGAAACGAGAAACTGCTTCGTCGCGTTGGCGCGGCGATCGCCGAGGCCCAAGTTGTACTCCGTGGAGCCTCGCTCGTCGCAGTGGCCTTCGATGGTTACCTTGACCTGCGGGCGATCGCGCAGAAAGTTCGCTGTCTTTCCCAGCGCGTCACGCGCATCAGGGCGAATGTCCGCTTTGTTGTAGTCGAAGTAGGAGTCCCGCACATCCCGCGCGAAAAGCTCCTCGATGGAGGGGCCGGCCGACGGAGGTGGAGGCGGCGGTGGAGGACCGGCGACGGTCACGCGGACGCTGGCATCAGCGGAGCCACCGGGGCCGGTGGCGGTGATGGTGTAGGTCGCGGAATCGCTCGGAGTAACCTTTGTGGAACCTTCGGGCGAAACGGCGCCAACGTCGGGCGCGATGGAGAGCTGCGTCGCGTTGGTGGAAGACCAGCTCAAGGTGGTGGAATCGCCCTTGTTGATGGAAGTCGGGCTGGCCTGCAGCGTCACAGTCGGGCGGGCCGCCGGCGGAGGAGGAGCCGGGGTAGGTTCATGTGCTGCCACGGGCTTTTTGGCGCAGCCGATGGTGAATACGGCGGCGGCGAAAGCGGTCAAAAGAAAGGAGCGGTAGAAGAGCGGTCGAGAAGCCAGATTCATGCGATTCCTCCTCAGCGGTAGAGTACCCGTGTGGGTCCCACCAGAAGCAGCATCGTACCACCAGCGGGCTGGGTTAGGGCAATACCTCGTATCACGATATATTATACATCGTGCGGCGGCATTCGCCAAAACAAGAAACTCACGGCGCCATCAGAGCGTTTGATGCATACGGCGCTCCGCCGGTCCCCTTTGTTGCGCTCATCGTGGCGACCAATTCGGGGACTCGTTGTTCCCGCTGGTGGTGAGCTGGCGGGGTTGCGTGCCGTCGGCGAGCATTACCCAGATTTGCCGCGAGCCTGTGCGCGTGGACTCGAAGACGATGTGCCGGCCGTCTGGCGCCCAGCTGGGACGTTCATTGCGTCCGGCATCGCGCGTGATTTCCACGATCTGGCGCGAGGAGGGATCCATCACGTAAATGTCGTAATTTCCGTCGGGCCGCCGCCAGCTAAAGGCCAACAACTGGCCGTTGGGCGACCAAGCGGGATCGATCAAATAACCTTTGTCGGGAAGATCCAACTCGGTGACGTTTGTGCCATCGCCATTCATCAGGTAAAGCTTGGGGATGCCGCCGCGGTCGCTGACAAACGCAACGGTTTGGCCAGTCTTGGGATTCCATGCGGGCGAGGTGCTTGCGCCGTTCGCAAACGTGAGTCGCTTCGGGCGATTGCCGCTGGTGTCCGCAACATAAAGTTCCGGATTGCCCTGCATGGAAGAAGAAAACATGATTTGCGTACCGTCGGGTGACCAAGCGGGGGCGCTGTTGGTGCCACGGAAACGACCGAAGCTCAACACCTTTCCGGCATCGAGCGAATACATGCAGATTTGCGCGCTGACCAGTCCATTGGCGGGAGCAAAACAAGTAAAGGCGATGCGCGAAGCGTCGGGAGACCATCGCGGAGTAAGGGAGATGGAGCGCAGGGAAGTCAATTGCCGCTGGTTTGCGCCGTCGGAGTCCATCATCCAAATCTCTTTGGTGCCGCTGCGTGCGCTGACAAAGGCGATCTGCGTGGAGGCCACGCCTGGAAGGCCGCCGGAAAGCTTGCCGATGATTTCGTCGGCGAATTGATGGGCGAATTTGCGTACCTGAGCGTCGGTGGGGGCGCCGCGGTAGACTTTTCCAACTACGGGTTGCGCGGAGACGCTGCGAACGTCAAAAAGCCAAGCTTCGATGGCTACTTCAACGGTGCTCTCCGACACGTTGCCGAAACCGACGAAATTCGCGTTGGTCGGTGGATCGATCCAGGTTCCGTACTTCAATTCGGCGGGGACGCTGGGGGCCTGGGGAGGATAGAAGCTGGGACTGGGGACTTCCAGAATGCCGCTAAATTGAAGATCGTCACGCACGACTTGAGTGAAGGCAGCGGCATGGGATTTGGCGGAATCGGCGCGCGCAGCAAAGTCGGCGATGGCGACGCGGGGCTTGTTGGCATCCATACCGAGCGATGTTCGAAACCAATCCTGGCCGGCGGCAGTCTGCGCGAATAGAACGAAAAAAAGCAAAATTGAAAATGAACCAATCCATCTAAACTTTGTGAGCACCCTCACCTCCGGCATGTTGCCAAGCTGCTAAAATGCAGACTCACGTCCCTAGCGAATCGACGGCGGATTGAAATCCAGTGTCGCTTCCACGTAGGCGCCTGAATAATCACCTGGCAATTTCCCCACGTTTCCTGTGTTTACGACTGCATGTAACGCCGCGCTATCGTAGGAATAGTTTCCGCTGGGCTCGGAAATATGCACGTCCTTGATTGATCCATCACGATTGATCGTAAAGGTGACCGCGCAATGCATGGTGCGCGAAGCGCGGCCGGCAGCGTCAATCGTCCACTGCTGCCAATTGCCATAAATTCTGTTCTTCACGGCTTCGATGTACCAGCCATAGCGAGAAGCAAAATCAGCGCCGCCTTGACCCTTCACAGTGACGCCGCTCGAGCCGTCGGAGGGAGTCTGAGAATAGCCGGTTGGCAGGTCGGGATTGCCGCCTTTGCCGTAGGGAACCGCGTTATCGGGAGGCGGCGTCTTGCTTTCGAAAGTTTTGGATTGGTGCGAAGGGGGAAGGGGTTTTTCTTTTTCGAATTTCGGAATCTTCGTCGCGTCGGTCTTGGGTTCGGGCGGCTTGGGGGGCTCTTCTTTGTAAAGACCCTTGGTGGGATCTACTGCCTTGCTCTCCGTAACCACGGGCTCCTTGGGCAGTGGAATTCCGGCGGCAGTGACCAGATTCACTTTCGTGCCGCCAAGTTCGCCGCCAACGCCGCCCCAGGGATTGCCACGACGATCAAAAAACGTGGCGGTGAAGACAGCCACAGTGAGGGCAGCATGAAGCACGAGAGAATAAATAAGATAGTTGCGGAGGGTGAGTTCTTGCGGATTGGCGACGGCGGTGGTCATTTTCTAGCGTGTGCGCGCCCGGTCGGTGATGGGCTCGGTGACGATGCTGATGTTGTTGATGCCAGATTGGCGGAGGGCGTCAACGACGGCGGCAAAACTGCCGAACGGGACGGTCTCGTCGCAGCGAAGGAAGACACCTTCCTGGGTATTCTTTAGCTGCGCGTGGATGCGCGACCCGAGCTGATGAATATTGATGGGCTCATTGCCCAGGTAGATGCGTTGCGCCTTGTCCACGGTGACGACCAGGCGCTCCTGGTTTATTTCCTTCACCGTCCGCGTCTTCGGCACATCCACCTCGATGCCTGACTGCAGAATCGGCGCCGTGATCATAAAAATGATGAGCAACACGAGAACGACATCAATGAAGGGCACCATGTTGATGTCGGAGAGCGAAGTGTGCGTCTGTTTGGAGAGTTGCGGCATCGTTTCTCTTGACTATCGGCGGCCGGGTCGGGGCGGCCGCGCTTGCTCAACTAAATGTTTTTTCGATCTGCGCGAGGACTTCCATCGCAAAAGTGTCCAGCCGCTGCGCGAGGTCGCGGATATTCTGCAAGAACTGGTTGTAGAAAATCAGCGCGGGAATCGCAGTGAATAGTCCCGCGGCTGTGGTGACCAGAGCTTCGGCAATGCCCGGAGCGACGGCGCGCAGACTTGCCGCGCCCGCGCTGCCGAGACCGGAGAAGGCATCGATAATGCCCCAAACCGTCCCAAAGAGGCCGATGAACGGCGTGACCGAGGCCGTAGTCGCGAGCCAGGGCATTCCCTTTTCCACTCGGCGCACTTCCTCGGTGGAAGCCAGTTGCATGCTTACGGCAATAGCCTGCAAGCTCTTGAGTTTCGTCGGGTGAGGATTTCCGGAGCTTCCACCGACCTGGCTCTGCAATTCGCGATAGCCGGCGGCAAACACGGTAGAAAAAGGAGAGCCGGAACTGGCCAGCGCCTGCGGATTGGCGACACCGCGCGTGGCGCGGAAGATGCGCAGGAACTGTTCGCTCTCGCGGCGGACGCGGCCAAACATGCCGAGCTTTTGAAAAATCATTGCCCAGGAAATGACGGAGAAGAGCAGAAGAAGCGCGAGGACCCCGCGGGCAACCCAGCCGGTTTGCAAAAGAAGATTCTCCAGATCGACCAGCAGAAAAGCAATGAGCAGAAAAGTGATGTCAGCCCTCAGTGACTGCAAAATTTTCCGACTTCAGCACCGTAGCACACGGATGAAGTGGAATCAACGAAACCTCGCAAGCGAGTGTCTGTTTCTTTACACGGCCCAAAGCCTTTAGAGCGGGCGGTCGTGCGGCTCGCGCGCAAGCAGGACCGACCAGCTGTGATAGACTGCGTTTTGGGCATGAGCAAATTGTTCGACATTGGATTGGAATCGCTCACGGGACGCGGGGTTGCCAGCTCGCCCGTGGCGCGAGGCTGGGTGCCTCCGCCCGCTCAGGGTACGTTTTTCCTTGAGACCTTTGGCTGCCAGATGAACGACCACGATTCCGAGAAGGTTGCCGGCCTTTTGCTCTCCCGCGGCTACCGGCAGGTGGAATCTCCCGATGCGGCGTCGCTGATTCTTTACAACACGTGCAGCATTCGGGAAAAGGCGGCCCAAAAAGTGTTCTCGAGGCTCGGAGAATACCGCACCAAACAAGCCGAGGGACAGATTATTGGCGTCCTGGGGTGTGTTGCCCAGCAGGAAGGCGAAGAAATTTTTGAGCGGGCGCCCTGGGTGAGTCTGGTTTGCGGCTCGGCGAGCTACCGGAAACTGCCCGAGCTGCTGAGCCAGCTCGAAGCAGGGAATCACCGCGTAACCGGGCTCGACAATGACACGGACGAGACTTTTGAAACCGAGATGACCCGGCGCGACAACCCCTGGCGCGCCTATTTGACCATCATCGAAGGCTGCGACAAAGCTTGCACCTATTGCGTCGTGCCGTTCACGCGCGGGCCGGAGCGCAGCCGCACCAGCGATTCCATTTTGAAAGAAGTGAAGCAGCTCTCGGAGCTGGGATACTCCGAGGTTCAGCTCCTCGGGCAAACGGTGAATTCCTACGCCGACCCCTCTCCGCGAAAAATGCGCTTCTCGGAATTGTTGCAGGAAGTCGCGGATGTGCCGGGGATTCGCCGCGTGCGGTTCACGACTTCTCATCCGAGCGACTTCACCAGGGACATCGTTGAAGCCATTGAGTCCCAGATCAAGATTTGCGACCACGTGCACCTGCCGGTGCAGTCTGGCTCAACCAAAGTGCTGCGAGCAATGCAGCGCACGTACACGCGAGTGGAGTATCTCGAAAAGATCGCGATGATGCGCGCCGCCAAGCGGCCCATCAGCATCACCACGGACATCATCGTGGGCTTCCCGGGCGAGACGCATGAGGATTTTGACGAAACGCTGCGTTTGCTGGATGACGTCCAATATGACGGAATGTTTTCCTTCAAATATTCGCCGCGGCCCAATACGCCTTCGCTGGCTATGAATGATCCAATCTCCGAGGAAGAGAAGGGCCGCCGCCTGGCGATCCTGCAGGAAAAGCAGCGGCAGATTCAGGCGCTGCGAAACGCGGCGCTCATCGGGCAAACGTTTGAAGTTCTGGTCTCCGGAAAATCGCGGCGCGAAAACCAATGGTCGGGACATACATCTAGTCACCGCGTATTGAATTTCACTTCAAAGCAGCAAGAACTTCTGGGACACTACGTACAGGTTCGTGTGGCGAGTGCGGGTCCGAACAGCCTGGTGGGCGAGCAGGTTTTCTAGCTCGCGGGGAGGACGCGATGGAAGTGGAGATGAAAATCCGCGGCCTGATGATGGACCCCGTCACAAACATGCCCATCGTTGTCCTCAAGGATGTGCAGGGCCAGGCGATTCTGCCGATTTGGGTGGGCGTGTACGAAGCCAACGCCATCGCGCTCGAAATCGAGAAAGTGCAGACGCCGCGTCCGATGACGCATGACCTGCTGAAGAATGTCCTGCTGGGCCTCGAAGTGCGCGTCGAGAAAGTGGTCGTGAACGAGCTGAAGGACGACACGTTTTACGCGCTCATCTGGGTCGAACGCGAAGGACAGATGATGACCATTGATTCGCGTCCCAGCGACGCCCTGGCGCTGGCCTTGCGCGTGGATTGTCCGATCTTCGTCGACGAAGAAGTGCTGAAGAACTCGAAAGTCTCCAGCGCCATCTCCGAACGCAACACCAACGAGCAACTACGCTCCTGGCTCGAAGGCCTCTCCGACGAGGACCTCGGCCGCTACAAGATGTAACCCCCCTCTCAGCGTCGCATTCCCGAATTCGCACGAGGCTGTCCACTAGCCGTTATACAGCATGGCGAGGCGGCGGACGGCGCGGCGCCAGACGTACAAGAGGACAAGACCAATGAGAATGAGGGCGAGGCTGAGTCCGGCCCACAGGCCAAAGGCGCCCCAGCCGCGCTGGAAGCAGAGCCATGCCCCGAGCGGCAAGCCGATAATCCAGTACGCGGTGAGATGGCAGAGCATCGGGGTGCGCGTGTCGCCCGCGCCGCGGAGCGCTCCCGTGGCAACGGTCTGGATTCCGTCGAAAAGCTGAAAGGCGGCTCCGGCCGCGAGCAGGCTGACCGTGCTGCGAATCACAGTTTCGTCCGGCGTGTAGATGCGCGCGATCCAGCGGGGGAAGACGAGCAAAGCAATGCCTGCAAGCGTCATGAAGGATGCTCCCAGAAATATGGCCGTGCCGCCGGCATCGCCCGCTGCTCGACCATTCTTGCGGCCGATGGCCTGGCCAACACGCACAGCCGCGGCGGAAGAAATGCCGAGCGGCACCATGTAGGTGAAGGCCACGGTATTGAGCGCGATCTGATGGCTCGCTAGCGGCACGGCGCCCAGCTCTGCGATCAATGCGGTGACGAGAGCGAAGACTCCGCTCTCAAGCGTGAACTGCATGGCGGCGGGAAATCCGAGGGTGATGAGCCGCCTAATGCGGGGCAGGTCGACTTCGACGGGGGTCTTGAGCAGGTCCGTGCGGTGGCGGCGGTCGTACCAAAGAAGATAGCCGACGAGAACACTAGCCATGTAGGTGCGCGCGATGGCGGTGGACCAGCCGGAGCCCACCGTGCCCATGGCGTGCACGCCCAATTTTCCGTAGACCAAAATCCAGTTGCAGAGGGCGTTGACGATATTCGCGCTGACGAGCGCGAAGGCGACGGGTTTCACCATGTTCATCGCCTGCAAACAACGGCGCACGGCGAAATAGAGCAAGAGCGGAAGCAACCCGGCTGTGAGCGCCTTGGTGTAGGGTATGGCGAGAGCCAGGACGGCAGGATCGACCCGCATGCGACTGAACAGCGAGGGCAGCAGCCAAACCGGTACCGCGAGCAGCGGAGCCAGTGCGAAGCTCAAGTAAATGCTGTTGAGCAGCGAGCGGTGGCAATCCTCGCGCTTGCCGGCGCCGAAAGCCTGCGACACGAGCGTGTCCAATCCCATCAGCAAGCCGCCGCCGAAGAGCGCCAGGACGATAAAGAGGTTGGAACCGAGGCTGACCGCTCCCATCGCGGTGGCGCTGTTGGGAAGCCGGCCGACCATCATGGTGTCCACGATGGCCATGCTCATCCAGCCGAGTTCAGCGAGAACCAGAGGAAGTGCCAGCTTCAGGGTGGGGCGCAATTCGGTGCGAAGTGTGTGCAGTCGGGACATGGCGGCGCGGTGAAAACAATGAGTGTAAGTTGGGCGGTGAAAAGTCGCAAACACTCTAGCGAGAGCAGGCCGTCGATTTCGTGTGGACGGTTACTTCTCGGACGTGGATGGTGGGAAGTCCCATTGACCGGAGGCGCTGGGGTCCGTAACCTTTGGATATTGTTCAGCTTTTTGTTCTGGCAGCAGGAGCGCCGAGGAGACGACTGTGCCACTGGTGAACGATGTTGGTTTCGAGACCCGGATGAAGCAATTGCGGGCTGCGGCGCGGCTCAATTCAAGAGTCGTGATTGCGCTCGAATGGACCGAAGATGGGCGGACATTGCGCGCTGAGGGGTATACAGTGGATGTGAGCCCGAAAGGCTGCCTGGCCATTGCTGCGCAGGGATTTGCGGTCGGACAACGGCTGCGGCTGATTAATTTGATCAACAAAAACGCCGGCGAAGCGGTCCTCATCTGGCGCGGGCATGAAGGCCGGGCGGGATGGGAATTGGGACTAGAACTGCAGGGCCGCGTGGGCGATTTTTGGGGCCTAGATTTATAATAAGAGACTTCAAATACTTCAGTCGAGTGAAGGCGGAGCGAGTTGTGCTGAAACTCCCGCAAGAGATTTCCACTGTTTCTCCCGCCACAAACGGAAATTTTCCCTTGCCATACAATGGGTTAGAAACGTAGAGTGTCCCTAGGGCTAGGGGGTTTTCTGCGGGCAGCACCCATATATAGGAAGCCGGTTGCAGGACCGCGCCGGCTCGTTTTTGCGCGTGCGGGCGGAGGCAGAAAAAGATGACTGCCATCATCACCATTGCGAATCAGAAAGGCGGCGTAGGCAAGACCACCACGGCGATTAATTTGGCCGCCGCCATTTCGAATCGCGGAAAACGCACGTTGCTCATTGATCTGGATCCGCAGGCAAATTCCACCATCGCATTTTACGATTCAGGAGAGATTGCGGCGTCGATGTTCGACGTGCTGGGCGATCACCGCGCGGAGATAGCCGCCGTGATCAAGCCAACGAAACATCCGATGTTGTTCCTGGGACCCGGGCGGCTGGCGCTGGCGAAGCTGGAACAGATTCTGGCGGGACAGTTTGATGCACCCTTCAAGCTGAAAGACGCGCTGATGCCGATCCTGAAAGATTACGATTACGTGATCCTAGATACGCCGCCGTCGCTGGGCATCCTGACGGTGAATGCGCTGGTGGCTTCGACGCACTTGCTCGTACCGATTCAAGCGGCGTACTTCGCGATCGAGGGAACGGATGATTTGCTGGAAACGTACGAACGGATTCGCGCGCGGCCGAATCCCGCGCTGAAGGTGCTGGGCGTGGTGATTACGCTATTCGACCGGCGCACGAATATTTCGAAAGACACGCACGGACAGATCAAGTCGGTGTTCGGCGAGGTGCTGTTCAAGACGAAGATCAGCAAGAACGTGCGGCTGGAAGAGAGCCCGGCATACAAGGAAACGATTTTTACGTTTGCGCCGAAGTCACCCGGCGCGATCGAGTACAAGAAACTTGCGGGGGAGGTTATCCAACGTGTCGAAGAGGATCGCGGGCTTGCCCGTCACGCTGAAGATGCGGCATGACGCGCACTACGTCGAGTCACTGACAACTTATAGCGGGGCGGCGGTGGGGCGAATGATCCCCGTGGAGCAGATTCGCCCAAATCCGGAACAGCCGCGAAAGGCGCTGGGTGACTTGCGCGAATTGGCGGAGTCTATACGCGAGAAGGGAGTGCTCGAACCGCTGCTGGTGCGGTTTGTGCCGCGCGAAGACTGCTACTACATCATTTCCGGCGAGCGGAGGTATCACGCGGCGCGCGCGGCCGGATTACGTGAAGTGCCGTGCATTGAAAAGACGGCCGACGACGCGGAGACGCTCGAAATCGGGTTGATCGAAAATATCCAGCGCAAGGACCTGACGCCTTTTGAAGAAGCGGACGGGCTGCACCGCCTGAGCACGCAGTTTGAATATACCCACGAAGACGTCGCGAAGAAAATCGGAAAAGCGCGCTCGTCGGTGACGGAAACGCTCTCGCTGCGGAATATTCCGGATTCGCTGCGGAAAAAGTGCATCGAGCAGGGAATCGTTTCGAAGTCGCTTCTGCTGCAAATCGCCCGGCAGCCCTCGGAAAAGAAAATGGCCGAGATGCTGCGGCGCATCCTGCAGGGCGGCTTGACGCGCGATGAAGCACGCCGGGAACGGCGGGAAGACCAGGCAGGTCCGCAGCGGCCGCAGCCGTTCATTTTTCATTTTGAGCCGCAAAATGAAAGCTTCAAGTTCCGGATCCAGTTCAAGAAGAGCCACGTTTCGCGGGATGAGTTGATCAGCACGCTGCGGGAAATTCTCGCGCAGCTGGAAGGCTCTTCGTCGGAAGCGGATTCAACCGCAGCATAGCAGCCGTAAGAGCGGACGGGACTAGCCCCGCCCCTGCCGATCGATTTCCCGCCTATGGTTGAACTGACGCCGCAGCAGATGCAAACGTTGGAGCGCCTCTTCGCGGCGGGCTTTCGCCCCATCGCCATTCCACCTTATGAAAGCGCGTTGTGCGTCCGCCGCGGCGAATGTGCTGCGCTGCTTTCGCCGGTGGCCAACGGCGCATTGAAACTGCTGGCGTCGCCTTCGTATCTCCTCGATGGAAATCTGAGCGTGAAGGTAAAAAAAGGCACGAGTGAAGTATTCGTTTGGAAGAAGAAAGAGATTGCCGCGACGCCGGAGAGGTTGCAAGAGCTGGAAACTTTCCGGAAAGAATTGACTGCCATCCTCGAACAAGCGCCCGCACAGTAATTTCCCCTCAATTTGCAATTCGACAGGACTCCCGGCAAACTGAAATCGTCATGGGAATCTACGACATTATTTGCATTGGCGCGGGGCCGACGGGCCTTGCGACTGCCATCGAGGCCAAGCGAGCGGGGATGCAGCCGCTGGTGATCGACAAAGCGTGCCTGTGCAATTCGATTTATCACTACCCCGTGAATATGGTTTTCTTCACGACGCCGGAATTACTGGAGATCGGAGATCTACCGCTGGTCTGTGCGGCGGATAAGCCAACGCGCGTAGAAGCTCTGAAGTATTACCGCAAAACGGCGGAGCACTACGGACTGGAGCTGCGGTTGTACGAGCGGGTGATCCGGCTGGAAGGCAGCGACGGCAACTTCACGGTGGTAACACAGACAGAGAAAGGCACGGAAGAAAAATATCGGTGCAAGAAAGTTGCGGTCGCAACGGGTTATTACGATCTGCCGAACACTCTCGGGGTGCAGGGAGAAGATCTCCCGCATGTTTCCCATTACTACACCGAGCCGCACGCGTTTTGGAATCAGAACGTAGTGGTAATCGGCGGGAAGAATTCCGCGGCGGAGGCGGCGCTGGATCTCTACCGCAACGGCGCGCGCGTTACCATGGTGCATCGCGGGAAGGAGCTGGGCTCTTCGCTCAAGTACTGGGTCCGTCCAGACATCGAAAACCGGGTCAAAGCCGGCCAAATAGGGGCTTTATTTGATGCGCGGGTTGAGGAGATCACACAGGCAGAGGTGATTCTCGAACAGCATCAGCGACAGAAGCGTTTGCCGGCACGACACGTATTTGCTCTAACCGGCTATCACCCGGATTACACCTTCATTGAGAGCCTGGGTGTGAAGCTGGACGCAGAGACGCGTAAGCCGACGCTAAATCCAAAATCACTGGAAAGCAATGTGCCCGGCGTGCATTTGGCGGGAGTGGTCATCGGGGGACGGCACACGGGCGAAATTTTCATCGAAAACGGGCGCTTCCACGGGAAACAGATCATTGAAGCCTTGAAAGCCTGAATGGCACGCGCGCGACTTGCGCGGCGTTCGTTTGCCTGTGAAGAATAGCTTTGCTAGACTCGTTGCTCATGCCATCGATCCTGCGCGAAGTCACTGAGACGTTTACCACGCTCGCCAAAGGGTTCAGCGTGACCTTTCGGAATATGTTCCGGAAGACGGTGACGGAAAATTATCCCTACGAGCCGGTGCACTTTCAGCCCCGATACCGCGGGATTCACGTGCTTCACCGCGATGAATCGGGCCTGGAAAAATGCGTGGGATGCTTCCTTTGTTCGGCGGCCTGCCCGGCGAATTGCATTTATATCGAAGCGGCGGAGAATACCGATGTGCGGCGCATTTCGGCCGGCGAGCGGTACGCGAGTGTCTACAATATCGATTATTCACGCTGCATTTTCTGCGGCTATTGCGTGGAAGCGTGTCCCACAGACGCAATCACGCATGGGCACGGATTTGAATTGGCGACGTACGACATCAATTCGCTTGTCTACCGGAAGGAACAACTCCTCGAGAAAACTCCTGTTGCGGCCCTTTCAACGCGTTAACGTTCCCAAAATCTAATTCGTTACTTCAGTAGTTTCGATGTGTCGTGGGGTGCCTGCGCTGATTTCATCGCCGCCTGGCGCAGTTCTGCGTAGTAGGTTTCCTATAACTCATATTATGTTAACTAGCAACAGAGCGTGATTTCCTCGCCCGTCCCTCGCCCATACCTTCTTCTGGGGACCGCTCCCCTCTTCTATCGCGGCTATTTCTTCTCGGTGGTTTTGCTGTGGGCTATCTCGTATTGAATGTACTGTTCAATGACGCGAGGATCCGCGCCGACAATTCGACGGCCGTTTATAAACATCGTCGGTGTGCTGCCTACTTCAAGCTGCTGGCCGTTCATGCGGCTGGCGTCGACGGCGGCGGCGGCCTCCGGGCTGGCCAGACAGGACTTGAAGCGTTCGGGGGCAAGGCCAACTTGCCCGGCGAAATCACTCATCTTTGTCCAAGCATTTTCTGCGGAAATGAGGTCCTGCCCGTCGTAGATTAGGTCATACATCTTCCAGAATGCTTTGGGGTCTTGTAGATAGGCGCAGTGCCCGGCGAGCGCAGCAGTCCTCGCCCATGGGTGAAGCTGTTCAATGGGAAAATCCTTGAAGATCACTTGCACCTGAGGATAGTTCGGAAGCAACCCGCGCAGAACATCATGCAGATTGCGGCAGACCGGGCACTCGAAGTCCGAGAATTCCACCAGCTTTACGGGAGCCTTCGGATCGCCGAGCACGGGTGCATCCTGCGTCTGCAGCTTGGCGCGCGCCTCCGCCAGCGGGTCTTTGGTCAGGTCGGCGAGTTCGCCGCGCAATAGATATTTGCCGTCTTTACTGACATACAGTGTCGCGGTCTGCTGACTACCCTCAATTTTCAGCTCTACTGTAGTTTCCAAGAGGCCCGGCACGCCGGTTTCCTTCAGCCCGCTGAAGGAAAGTTTGGTCTCGGGTCCGAAGGCATAGACGTGACGCAGATAAGCCTCAACCGTCGTCTGGACTTCTGCTGGCGGGACGGAGGAAACCGCAGGCGAGCCAGATTGCGCACGCTGCGCGTATGCAGGCGAAAGCAGCAGGCTCGCTACAATTAGAACTCCAACACTCAAAGATGTTTTCACGCGAAACCTCATGGACTAAGGTATGAATTTCTGTGCGATTGGGAATGGCCTGCCAAAACCAAAGGCTCGGGAGGTGATCTTCAGTCCCGGCGCAGCCTGCTTGCGTTTGTACTCGTTGCGATCCACGCGGAGCGCAATGTCTCGCACCATCTTTATGTCGAAGCCGTAGCGATCGGCAATCTCCTGGGGGCTGCGCAGGTCCTCGATATAGGCTTTCAGGATGCGGTCCAAAACATCATAAGGTGGCAGGCTGTCTTCATCTTTTTGGTTGGGTCGCAACTCCGCCGATGGCGCTTTCTCGATAGTGGGCCTAGGGATCAGCTCCCTCTCGCGATTGATGTACCGTGCCAGCTCATAGACCATCAGCTTAGGCACGTCGGAGATGACCCCGAGTCCGCCGGCCATGTCTCCATACAGCGTGCAGTAGCCTACCGCGAGCTCCGATTTGTTCCCCGTGCTCAACACCATCGATCCAAACTTGTTCGAGATTGCCATTAAATAATTTCCACGAATGCGCGCCTGAATATTTTCTTCGGTGACGTCGGGCGGACGATTGCCAAACGCGGGCCCCAACGCCTTCAGATAGGCCTCGAAGACACCCGTTATGGGGACAGAAATGAATTGAATGCCCAGATTTTCTGCGAGCGTCTTCGCGTCCGCGCGGCTCCCTTCGGAGGAATAAGGGCCCGGCATGGAAACACCAAGAAGATTTTCTGCGCCGAGCGCATCCACGGCGATCGTTGCGACTACGGCGGAATCGATGCCGCCACTTAGTCCCACCAGCACTTTCTTGAAGCTGCATTTGTGAACGTAATCGCGTGTTCCGATGACGAGGGCGCGATAGGCGTATTCGATCTCTTCCTTGGGCTGCGGATGGATTTCGCCTGTGCCGCTCGCAGTGTCAAAGAGAACCAGATCTTCCTCAAACGAAAGAGCCTGCGCCGCGACTTTGCCGTCCGCCGTGAGGGCCATGCTCGCACCATCAAAGATCAGGCTGTCGTCGCCTCCGACTTGATTGACATACACCACGGGACGGCGCTGATTCACGGCGATGGAGCGAAGCATCTCAAAGCGCAGGGCGCGCTTGTCAATCGTGTACGGTGAAGCCGAAATATTCAGCAGCAGGGTAGTTCCCTGCCCGACGAGCTCGGTCACCGGGTCGCGTTCGTAGCGGCAGTTGGCCCAGAAATTCTTGTCGTTCCAGGCGTCTTCGCAAATCGTGATTCCCAGTTGCTCGCCGTTAAAGCCGAAGACGGACTGGTGCTCCGCGGGCTGAAAATAACGCGATTCGTCGAAGACGTCGTAGGTGGGAAGCAGCATCTTGCTCTGCTCGAAGACGACCCGCCCGCCGCAAAGGAAGGCGGCCTTGTTGGCGATGGATTTGCCCGTGCCGTTCTTCACGCGACCGACATAGCCGACGATGGCGGGAAGCGGCAGCTTGGCAGCCAGGTTCTTCAATTCCGTGTGATTCCGTTCGATGAAGGCGGGACGTTCGAGAAGATCCTGAGGGAGATACCCGCAAAGGCAGAGTTCGGAAAAAATGGCGAGGTCGGCGCCGCGTTGTTTGGCTTGCGCCGCCAGGCTCAAAATACGAGCCGAATTCCCTGCAAAGTCACCTACGGTAGGATTGAACTGCGCGAGCGCTAGTTTCATGCCCGGAGTTTAGAATACGGTTGTGCGGGAGAGATTGCAAACGGCAACCACAGAGCTTGTGTGCTTTTCATCGAAATTGGAAACTTCATCTCGTGTGACCGGCTTTTCGCGCAACCAATGTAGCAATTCCCTGCCCCGCGCGCAGCTCGCGATAAAAGAGCAATTCGAGCGATGGAAAAGCGCCGCGTAATTCGCCAGTTTCCAGCAAGAAAGCGGGATTGCGCGGCCCCCGCATGAATTCCAGCTGTGGCAGTGTGTAAGTTTCATAGACAACCATACCGCCGGGAGCAAGCGCGCATTCGATCTGCGGATGCAGCGAGCGCTGCAAGTAATGAATGCAGAGGATGAGCGCGAAAGACGATGTGGGCAGAACCGCCCTTTCAAGGTCAGCCTGCACGACCCGAATATGACGGTTCCGGTTTTCCGCCTCAATTTGACTTTTGATCGAGCGGTGGACCTGGAAATTCTGCGCGCGGGCTCGTTCGGCGAGAATGTCCAATGCTACGGATGAGCCATCCACCGCTGTAACAGGATGCGAAGCTTCAGCGAGCAACAAGGAATGACGTCCCGCGCCACAAGCTAAGTCAAGCGCGGGGCCGTTCGGCAAAAGCGGCAGGAGTTCCCGGACGATGCTCGCGGGTTTGGCCGCCCCGTTGCCTGCCGCAGAGCGATGTCTTGCATCCCATGCGGCGAGGTTCGATGGCATAAAAAAGGCTCTCGGACGCGGTGTCCAAGAGCCTGGAATATCAAACTCGAATGCCAAAGCGCCTTACAGGCTGCAGTTAAACGCTGAACGAACTGCCACAGCCGCAGGTGCTCTTCACGTTGGGGTTGTTGAATTTAAAGCCGGCACCCTCAAGCGTCTCAATGTAGTCAATCTCGATGCCTTCCAGATACATGGAGCTCATTTGGTCGACAGCAACTTTCAAGCCGTCGAAATCGAAAACCTGGTCGGTCTCATTGGTTTGGTTCTCGAACGCCATATGGTACTGGAAACCGGAGCAGCCGCCTCCGACGACGGCAACGCGCAGCGCCACAGGCACGGGGCTCTGCATGTTCATGATTTCCTTGACCTTGGTGCTGGCAACGGGCGTGAGATTAATCATTTTATTTCCTAGCCTCCATTCGCAGAGGTACCTGCGAACTTCCCTTACTATTATAGCAAATCCCTCTCTCTTCCGCACAATGGCCGATTTGCCATCATGTTCTTCCCCGGAAACCCGCGCTCACGGCGCGTTTCGACAGGGATGCAACCATCGCATACAATGAGATGCCCTTATGAGACACAAAGTTACCTTGATTTCCGGCGAAGGCATCGGGCCGGAAGTAGCTGCCGCAACGCGGCGGGTTCTTGACGCCACCGGCGTGCGAATCGATTGGGAAGAGGTCGAAGCCCGCGCCGATCAGGCTTCGGAAAAGGGCCAATTCCTACAGCAGGCGGCCGTCGAATCGGTGCGCCGCAATCGCGTTGCGCTGAAGGGCCCCATGGGGACGGCCATCGCTGGAGGTGCGCCGAGCGTCAACGTGGCTTTGAGAAAAACGCTGGATCTTTATGCAAATCTTCGGCCTGTAAAGAACCTGCCGGGAGTGAAATCGCACTTCGACAATGTGGATGTGGTTCTCGTTCGCGAAAACACGGAAGACCTTTACTCCGGTCTGGAGCATGAAGTCGTCCCGGGCGTAGTCGAGAGCTTGAAAATCATTACCGAGCGCGCTTCCACGCGGATCGCACGATTTGCGTTTGCCTACGCGAAGAAGCACGGACGGAAAACAATTCACGCCATTCACAAGGCGAATATTATGAAGCTTTCCGACGGACTATTTCTGAAATCCATACGCGTTGTGGCGCGTGAATTTCCGGAAATCGAATACAAAGAATTGATCGTCGACAACGCTTGCATGCAAATCGTGATGAATCCGCAACAGTTCGACGTGCTGCTGCTGCCCAACCTCTATGGAGACGTAATGAGCGACCTTGCGGCTGGGCTGGTGGGTGGGCTAGGGGTAGTCGGCAGCGCAAACATCGGGGACGAAGCCGCCATGTTCGAGGCCGTGCACGGCACCGCGCCGGATATCGCTGGAAAAGGCCTGGCCAATCCAACGGCCCTCCTGATGAGCAGCATCTTGATGCTCGATCATCTGGGGGAACATTCAGCGGCCCGGAGCATTGAGGCCGCGCTAGAACGCGTGTACCGCGATGCAAAGTGCACCACGCCAGACGTCGGCGGCAAAGCAAGCACCGCGGAATTCACCGACGCAGTCATTGCCGCTCTTCGCTCCTGCTAGAGACCGGGGGACGCGTCGCAAAAAAGTATTGTTTTTTGATCGCTTGCGTGGCATGCTTTCGGTCCTGTCTCCCGGGAGCCCCGTCAAGAGCGGCTTATGCAACGTTCTCGATACCCCGAACGGCGCCACACGCTACGAGTATCCCTGCAGATACCGCTGACGGTTCGCTGCCAATCGTCTGACGGTGACGCCATCTACTTGAAAGCCGCAACGTACTCGGTAAGCGCCAAAGGCGCTCTTGTGTTCATGGCGGAACGCTTGGCGCCAGGGCAGGCCGTGCGTCTTTACAACGAAATGACCAACGAGTCGGCGGAATGCTTTGTAACCTCGGTGAGAGAAAAACGGGAAGGGCACTTCATCGGGGTCGGTTTCGCGGCTCCCCAGAACAACTTCTGGCACATGGTCTTCCCCAGGGCGGGAACGCGCCAGGCGGTTCGTTCTTCGCAAACCGGGGCGCTCATCTCGCCCGGAGTAGCAATCCACAAGACTCCTCAAGCCTAGTCATAAGCTCGACGATTCTGAATTCATGTCTAAGAGTGTGTCTACACGCCCCGAGCATAGAGGTGGTAGAGCAGGAAGTAGACGATGACTCCGGTAACCGAAACGTAGAACCAGAGCGGCAACGTCCATCGCGCGATACGGCGGTGCCTGTCAAATTGTTCCAGCCACGCCCGCCGCAGCGTAATCAGGATCATTGGTACGATCACCACCGCAAGAATTGTGTGCGACCCCAGCAAAACGAAATAAACCGGCCGGATCCAGCCTTGCCCCTGAAAATGCACGCTCCCGACGCGCACGTGGTAGACCACGTAGGAAATCAAGAATACGGAAGAAACCGCGAAGGCCGCGATCATGAATACCTTGTGCACGGCAATTTTCCCGCTGCGTACTGCCGCATAACCGGACGCCAGTAGAATGGCGCTGGCTCCGTTCAGAGAGGCATTTAGGGCCGCATGCGAGAACATGGGTTGGCTTGTTTCCTTCTTTCTGAGTGACAGAGCTAGCGAGGAATCTTGTCGTAAATCATGAGACCCAGCAGCACGGGAATGTGCAGGACGGTGGCGTGCATCAACCATTTGGCACGCACATTCGTCCTGGCGCTGGCCGCCCACAAGCAGACTTGAAGCATCGCCAGACTGGTGACGAGCGCCCCGAAAAAGTACAGCACGCCGGCGAGGCCCACAATTGCCGGCAACAAACTGACTCCCACGAGCGCCGCGGCCGCGAGAATGATCTGCCGGAAAGTCCGCGATCCCTCACGATCAACCACAGGAAGCATCAGGATGCCGGCGCGCGCGTAGTCTTCGCGATACATCCATGCGATTGCGTGAAAGTGCGGGAACTGCCAGAAAAAGAGAATGGCGAACAGAAGCCACGCGCCTCGATCCAGGGAACCCGTAGCAGCAGCCCAGCCGATCATCGGTGGAACAGCGCCGGGAAATGCGCCGACAAAAGTGGCCCATACCGTTTTCTTCTTGAGCGGCGTGTAAGCCAGAAGATAACTCAGGCACGTGACCACACCCAAACCAGAGGCAAGAGCGCCGGAGGTCGCGAAGAGATAAGCAGCGCCAGTGATGGATAGAACCACGCCGAACACCAGCGCGTCGCGCGGCCTCAAGATGCCACTCGGGAGCGGACGCGCAGCCGTCCGGCGCATATAGCGGTCCGTTTCGCGTTCGGCGTAATGATTCAGCGCGGCCGTGCCCGCAGCAATGAGCATTGTGCCAAAGATTGCATGCAGCATGTGGAGCCATGCGACCGGCCCGCGCGTGCCCATGTAATAGCCGGCCGCGGTCGTCATTAAGACCAAGAAGGAAACGTCAGGCTTGGTCAACGCGACATAGGCATTCGCGCGGGAAAACAAAGTCAATTCGGCGGTGCGCAGCGTACTCATCAGACAGCTGCCTGGCTGTGTGACGCGGCCGCCAGTTCCCTTCTCCGTGGAACAACTCGGTAACACAGCAACACAATGACAACCGATGCAGCGAAGACGAGCGCACCGACAACGGTATGAGTGACGGTCAGCGCAACTGTGAGCGGCATGGGTTGCGGCGCATCGGCGGTCGTAAGACGCGACCAGTAGGTCGCGAGGCCCAACAGAAACTGCACTCCGAAGATCGCGTGCAGCAGAATCCTGCTTCGGGAGAGCTCGCGCGACTCAGAAAATCGCTTACGTAGAACGACGGCGGTCCAAATCACCATGGCAAGCACGGCCAGCGCGCCGGCAATGTGCGGCCAAATGGGCATTTCCTGATGCCGAAAGGCCGCGCCGAGAAACACCTGGAGAAAGATGAACGCAGCATTCAGCAGCGCCACGGTATGAATGGACGGCGAACCGCGGTCTTCAAGCTGCGCCCGCTCGGACATCCACCACCGGCTGGTGAACACCGCTATGCCTAGGACCGCGGCGAAGACGATCTGTGCGAAGCAAGCGTGGATGACCGGGAGCCAGTAATGCAACAACTGGATAACGACCTGGCCGCCGAGGATGGCTTGAACGATTACCCCGAGCACCGCGATCACGCCAAACCAACGCAGCCACCGGCGTTCGTCCGCGACCCAGAGAACGATTGCCAGAAGCAGTGTAAGAATCCCAAGGCCAGCGGCAATCAACCGGTGGGAATGCTCGTAAACGACGCCCCCAACCATGGGAGGCGTAAGCGTGCCATACGACAGCGGCCAGTCAGGGACGGAGAGCGCAGCTTCATTGGAAGTCACCAGGGCTCCGGCGATCAGGAGAAGAATTGTCCAGAGCACTACGAAAACAGCGAAGCGGTGCACATGAGCATTGTAGGTCGCGGGCATAGCGTCAGCTCAAGTTTCAGCCCGGGATTATACCTCAGTGGTCCCCGCAGCGCCCCTGGGGAATACCACTCACTCAGCTACGGGATGAGGATTGCGGCGCTGCGGAATCCGGGGCAATGCCGACAGCACGCAATACCAGGTCCTTAAGCGCAGCTATGAAAAGGGGCGAATCGCCAAGCGCCGGCATCATGCGGAACGTCTCGATGCCCAGTTTACTGGCCTCCTCGCGTGCTTCGATATTGATTTCATGCAGCGTCTCGATGTGTTCGGTAACAAATGAGATGGGCACCACGAGCACTTCCTTTGCACCTTCATGGCCGAGCCTTTCAATCGTGCCGGTCAGCGGCGGCTGAAGCCATTTGGCGGGCCCGACCCGGCTCTGATAACAAAGCAGGCGCGTGCGCGGCCAACCGAAAAATTCCGTTGCGCCTTGCGCGCACGTGAGCCGCACGGTTTCTTCGATTTGCTTGGGATAGGGATCGCCTTTCTCGACCAGGCTCATCGGCAAACCGTGCGCACTGAAGATCAGCTGGATGCGCGAACTGTCCGGAAATTGGCGCAGGACGGAGCCAATCCTTTGAACCAGCGCCTGAATGTAGAGCGGATGATTGTAATAGTGCTCAATGGTGCGCTCGGGAGGTCTACCATTGGGGCTTCCGTACACGCGGCGCCATTCCTTCAAACTGCTGAGCGTCGTGGCGTAGGAGTAGTGCGGATAGAGCGGGAGCAGCACGAGTTCATCGAGCGGTCCTGCTTTGCGTAAGGCCTCCACGGCCTCAGACGTAAAGGGATGCCAGTAGCGCATCGCCGTGACGGCCACGGGGTCGATGTACGGCGCGACTGCTTCCACCAAGCCCTGCCGTTGCCGCTCGGTCAACGCTCCGATGGGCGAGCGGCCTCCGATCTCCGCGTAGCGTGCGCGTACTGGAACCGATCGCCGCGAAGAAATAAGTCTTGCGATAGGACGCCGCAGCCAGCCAAGTGGACCCAGAGGGATGATGTCGGGATCGAGAAACAGGTTCAGCAGAAAGGGCTCAACAGCATCGAGCGAGTCCGGCCCGCCGAGCTGGAATAGGACAATTCCGACGCGCTTCTTCCCTGCCAAGTCACTTTCCCCTCTGGATAGAGTCTTTCAAGCGCTCAAGTTCGTCGCGCAGAGAGGAAGTGCGTTTGGCAACGCTCAAATAAAAAACGAAAAACACGGCCCAGCCGATCAGATAGGCCGCGAAAACACTGTCCAGATTTTTCATAGTCCCTCCGCCTCGCGGCGAACCACGTCAAGTTCCGTGCGCAACTTCTCAAGCCGATAGCGTTGCGCAATCAGAAAGACCATCAAGGCATGCAGCGCAAGCACGCTGAAGAAAAATACCTTCCGCATGGTCGGCTCGAGCCCGGAGCCCGGCCCCCCCATGATGACCGGCTGAGGATGCTGTGTCCGCCACCAGCGAATGGAGCCGTAGACCAGCGGGACATCGACGAATGCGAAGATGCCGAAGAGCGCGCTCAGAAGAGCCCGTCGGTCCGGCTCTTCGATGAGTGTGCGCAGGAGCAGATAAGAAACATAGAGCAGCCACAGGACGAATGTTGAAGTGAGCCGCGCATCCCAGGTCCACCAAATTCCCCATACCGGGTGAGCCCAAATGGGACCCGTGATGAGCACAATCGTGATGAAGGTCACGCCCACTTCTGCTGCGGAAACGGCCAGCGAATCCCATTTCTGTTGGCGGCGCCAGACATACTGAAGGTTTGCAACGAAGCAGACGAAAAAGGCCGTCATTCCTGCCCATGCGCTCGCAGCGTGGAAATAAAATATTCGCTGGATCAGCCCCATGGTGCGTTCCGCCGGCGCAACAAAAAATGCCGCGTAGGCCGCAGCCACCATGAGCCCGACAACCAAAACACCGGCAATCACTTGCTTTGTCACGCGCAGCTCACTCCTCCAGAAGATATTCGCCGAAAAGCCATAGTGCCGTCAAAAAAACCAGATCGAAGACAGCAAGAAATCCGATTCCCTTCCACGAGACGTAGGGCGATGGATCGAGCAAAGCTTTGGTTACCTCCGTGCTAGCAACAAGCACAGGCGTGAGCAACGGCAGGAGCAACAGCGGAAGGAGAAGCTCGCGCATGCGCGCCTGAGCTGAGATGGCCGATAGCGCCGTTCCGGCGATCGAAACTCCCAAGCTCCCGAGAAAAAACACAAAAATTAACCACCCGAGAACCGGCAGAACCGGGACGTTGTACAGAACGGAGAAAATAGGCAGCAGCAAAAATTCAGTGAGAAGCAGGAACAAGGTATTTGCCGTCAGTTTGGCCAGAAAGATGGCAAAAGGGTCCTCGACGGAAAGCCGCAAGGCGCTGAGCGTGTCGTTGGTTTGTTCGCGCAAGAAACAGGGCTGCAACATAAGCGACGCAGCAAAGAGAAACGCCAGCCAGAGAAGGCCCGGACCAAAGCGGCGCGATTCGGCGGATGTGGGATCGAACGTAAAACTGAAGAGCACGATGATCATCAGGATAAATACAACCGTCGTGGTGAGAAGCTCGCGCGAGCGGAATTCTGTGCGGAGTTCTTTGCCCAGCAGCACGGACGCGTTGGCTAGCAAGCTCATTCAAGCATCAGCAAACGTGAGAATAGATTGAAGCGTGGCACCCGTTCTTGTGTCGGCGGCAACCCTGCCAACTTCGAGGCGGATGCCGCGGGTCGCGAGCGAGGAAATATTTGATTCTCCATGCAAGCTCATGAGAATGGTGCAGCCGGAATCGCGGAGCCGCCGCAAAGTTCCCGCCAGCCACGCCGTCCCCTGCGGGTCGAGGCCCGTGGCAGGTTCATCCAGAAGAAGCATGGAGGGTTCCTGCAGCAAAGCGCGCGCGATGGCCACGCGCTGGCGCATTCCGCGTGAAAACGTGCGCACCAGCGAGGAGCCCCGGTCGAACAACCCCACTTCCCGGAGCAGCGCGCCCACTTTTGTTTGCGCATCTGGTATTTTCAGTAGCCGCGCGAACAGCCTCAGGTTTTCTTCCGCCGTCAGTTCGTCATAAACCATCGTCGCGTGCGCAACGTACCCCGTTTGCACATGACCTGCTGCTTGGGACGTGTGCGCGGATGGAAATGTCACACTTCCACCGGAGGGCCGAACGAGCCGCGCCGCAATTCTTAGCAACGTCGTTTTCCCCGAACCGTTGGGTCCCGCGAGCACAGCGCACTCACCCGGCGCAACTTCCAGCGTCAGCCGGCGCAAGGCGTACATCCCGCCGTAAAGCTTATCAATGTTTTCAAAGCAAATGCCGCTGGAAGGACATGCCGGCCGCGTCACCGAACGGCCTCGCAGATGGGGAGATTGAGCCGGTTGGACACCGCTCACCCCCGCACGAGATCTCGGAGGACTTTTTCCGCGCGCGCCCGTTCCCGAGCGTACTCTTCCTCGGGAATGGTGCCGGCTTGGCGCCGCAGTTCGAGCCGGAAAATCGTGTCTTTCAACGCGTCGAGACTCGTGCTGACAGCAGCGTCAACCTGGGCGAGACTTGCCTGACTCGGTTGAGATTTCGCCGCCGCTTGCTTTCTGATGGGTTTCGACGCGGGCGCATCTTCCCTTTCGCCCACCGGAAGGTTTGCCACGACGGTCACGGGCTTGCGCGCCAACAAAATTGCCCCGAGAGCAAACACTCCGATGAACCCCGCTACCAAGGGCCACTTCAGAACGTCAAGGCGCCCGGGAATTTGCTGGATGTTGGCGCCCACTGCCGCGGTCCCCTGTTGCACATTCTGGTCGCCTGCTGAACCAGAATCCCCACCCCCAGCAGCACTGGGAGGGGGAGCTGTACCGGAAAGGCTCACGGCAATCGTCGTGTTGGTAGGAACCGCAGCCCGCTCATAAAGGCTCATGCCCTGCTCTTGCCCCGCCGCAGTCAGACCATCCCCGCTGAGCTGTACCGTCGGCGGGGCGACCACCATCAGACGCCCTCCAGCATAGACCGTAGGAATCTTTACCGTAGCAGTGTTGCCGGGATAGGGGAGTTTGTAAGAGTACCGGACGCCGCTCTCGCCGGGACGGAAGGCAAATGCAACCGCGTAGCGATTTTTTCCGCGGTCGATCGTGGCCTGGACGACGGGCATTCCCGCCGGCCCCCATGCCGCGACTTGCTGCAGGTCAGCCTTCTCCGGAAGCATAAAATCGAAATTTCCATCCGCGCGGAAATAGGCCACCGGCGGTTGCGAATGGTTCTGAATGGAGTATTCCTCACCGACGATCAGCGATTCACCGTCCGGTTGGAAAATCACCACGCGTGACGGCACTGTGATGGTCTTGGGGTCCTGCGTGGGGTCGAATACTTCGACCTCCAACTCGTTTTTCCCGGGCGGCACCGGCTGGTGAAAATTTACGCCCCGATAGACCGCTCGCACTAGCATGGGCTGCGCGCCCAACGAGGGATGATCAAACGTGAATTGGCCCTGCGCGTCGGTCTTGGAATTGACGACCGGCTGCATCCCGCCTTGCAGTTGAATCAGAATTACGTCAATGCCAGCAGCAGGCTTGCCTGTCGTGCCGTTCTTTACCGTGCCATGGACCGTGCCAGCCTGCACACCGGCAAACGGTGAAAGCAAGAGACACGCAAAAACCGCCAATCGTCCGGCAAAGGCTCTCACGGAACACTCCGATCGGCCTGCGCCGAGCGAGCCGCCCTCGGCCGCCGCACTTGTGATTCCGTCACCTGATCAATTTCGGCAAGAACCAACGCCGCTTCCGTTTCGAGCGCAACTTTCATCGTCTCGTAATCGGCTTCGGAATATTTTCCCGATCGATATTCAAAGCGCAGGTCCCGGAGATTGTCGTAAATCGTGTCGCGGCGCTCCAGCAATTGATCCAGCTTTGACCGGTGAGGAGCCAGGTCCGATGCATCAGGGTGAATATAGAAAATGAAAAGCAGGGTCGCGACAGCGAGAGCTAGACAAGCCCCAAGCACCGCCCAATCCGCAGAAGCGAGAATAAACGCGGTAAAAATCAAAAGTCGAACAGCCATCAATCCTCGGTATCCCGCGCCGCCTGAGCGCGCGCGCGTGCGAGCAGTTCCGCAGACACGCCGCTGGTGGCGCTCGGTCCCGGTGCGGCGGCCAGAAAGACATTCCTCTTGCGCCAGCGGGCGATTACGAATACAACCAGCACAGTTCCCGTAAGCAGGTAAACGCCCGGCAGCATCCAGGCGAGCAGGCTGAGCCCTGACTTCGGCGGCTCCGCGTAAACCTTGGTCCCAAATTCCAGTACAAACGCTTGCGTGATCTTTTCCTCGGAATCGCCGCGAGCCACCGCTTGGTCCACTTCTTTTAGCATGCTGGCCGAAGTCGTGCAGCCTACGTGGTTGCACTGCGTCAGCACCTGGCTGCAGCTGCACATGCACATGAATTTGCCGCCGACTTGTTTGGCGCGATCGGTTTGTTGTGCGCTTGCGCGCAAGGAAAAAAGCAGCAACAACGCGGCACTCAAGACCAACATTCCGATGACGAGAGAGACCTTGCACTTCCTGTACGGGTTAGTCATGGCCTTCTCGAACCGTGACCGACGGACTAAGAGCATGAGTCAGCCGCTGTACTGTCGCTGGCTGCTCCGCTCCCGAAAGGACCAGCACCGCACGACGGTTCGGCAACAAGGCGACCAGTGTCCCGAGAACCACAACCGCACCGCCGAGCCATATGCATTTCACCAGCGGATTCAAATACGCGTGCATCACCGGAAGTTGCGTCTCCGGACTCTGTCCCGCATAGACGACGTAAAGGTCTTCGCGCAAGGTGGAATAGATCGCCACCATCGTGCCGGATTGTTCATTGGTTTGGAAAAAGCGCCGCTCCGGATAGAGCATCATGAGCGGCTTATTGTCTCGCAGCACTTCCACAATCATGCGCTCGGCGGTGTAATTCCTCTCCGCCTTCTGATCGAAACTTTGCAACAGGAGTTTGTACGGTCCAATATCCAGGGTTGAACCGAGCTGCATCTCTTTCTGTGCATCGCGATTGAAAGCCGCCCCGGCAAGCCCGACGAAAATCAGCACCATCCCCATGTGCACGATGTAGCCACCGTAGCGCCTCGTGTTGCGCATCGTCAGGTCTACCGCCGACGCGACAAACGTCGCACCGGAGCGCGCGCGAATCACCCGCGCACCACGAAAGAATTCCATTCCGATGGTGCACGTAACGAAAACGCACAGGATCAGGCATACCAGCGCATAGAAGTGATGGAGACCAAACGCAAAAGCGACCGCCCCAGCCAAAAGCCCGGTGAGAGCGGGCCAACCGAAGTTGCGTTTCAAGCTATCAAGAGAAGTCTTCCGCCATGCCAGCAGAGGGCCCACACCGGTCAGAAAAAGCAGTAGCAAGCCGAGAGGAATATTTACTTTGTTGAAGAAAGGAGTGCCCACGCTAATCCGCGAACCGGAAAGCCACTCCGAAAATACCGGAAAGAGCGTGCCGGAAATCACCGCGATGCAGGAGACCAGAAGGACCAGATTGTTGAACAAGAAGCTGGATTCGCGGGACACCACCGAATCAAGCTGGTTTTCGCTCTTCAAGTAGTCGCGGTTATACATGTACGCTGCAAAGCAGACGATGAAAATTATGGCAAGGAAACCCACAAACCAGCTGCCGATACTCGATTGCGCGAACGCGTGCACCGAACTTACGACACCGCTTCGTGTCAGCATCGTCCCCAGGATGCAGAGCATAAATGTGATGAAAACCAGCCAGACATTCCATACCTTCATCATGCCGCGCTTTTCCTGCATCATCACCGAGTGCAGGAAAGCCGTGCCGGTCAGCCACGGCAGCAGCGACGCATTTTCCACCGGGTCCCACGCCCAATAGCCGCCCCATCCGAGAACGGCATACGCCCAATGAGCGCCGAGGAGGATTCCGCAAGACTGAAAGCACCAGGCGATCATGGTCCATTTGCGTGTCAGGTGAATCCACTTTTCCCCGGGGTAGCGCGCCAACAAAGCGGCGAGCGCAAATGCGAAGGGGATCGTAAATCCCGTGTACCCGGAATAGAGATTCGGGGGATGAATCACCATTTCGGGGTACTGCAGGAGCGGGGTTAGACCATTGCCATCGCTCCGGGCCACCAGATCGAAAGTGCCGTTGGCAGCGGAAACTCCCAGAACTTTAAATGGGCTGGCAACAAAATTATTCAGTGTCAGGAAGAAAATTTGCACGCTGGCCATAACTACGCCGACGTACGGCATCAACTCGCCATTCTTGTTCCGGTAGGCTATCAAGACGGAGAAAACATAGATCGACAGAAGGAAACTCCAGAAAAGCAGCGAGCCTTCCTGGCCGGACCAGAGCGCGGCAATCTTGTAAAACGTCGCCAGATCGCGGTTGCTGTGCGCAACAACGTACGCGATCGAAAAATTATCGCTGAAGAAGAGATAGACGAGGCTTCCCGTAGCGAGAAAAATCAGCGCGCAAGTAGCCAGCCCTGCCTGGCGCGCGCTCTTGATCAGAAGCGGATGCCTGGTGAAGATTGCCGCAATGCCGCCCACAATCGCGTACGCGGCACACACGAACGCCAGAATCAGTGCAAACGAACCGAATACATCCACGTAGACGCTGCCTCTCCCCCGGTCATGCCGGGTGCGCTACATAGAGCTTGGCTGGGCTGAGCTCGAAGTGGCACCACCCTTGCCCCCGGGCACCGCTTCATACTTTGACGCGCATTTCGCTTGGACATGTTCTGCAACGAACCGGCCATCCGGAGCAGGTCGGCCTTCCACCAGAGCCTGAGAATTGTCAACGAACGTGTCCGGCAGCGGGTCGCTGCCGACATAACTCACCGGAAGCGTCTTCCCTTCCCCTTGCAGAACGAAATCGATGCGGCCGGAAAGGCGACGGATAGTGCCCGGCTGCACGGTGCCCCCCAGTCGCATACGGTGCGTCAGCTCGGCACCTTTCAGGGTTTGCAGCTCAGCGATGGTGTGATAGTAGGTCTTGCTTTCGCCATACCCCAGCCAGGCGAGGAATGCCATGGACATAACGATCACGCCGATACCAATGCCGAATTTCGCCTGCTTTTGCACAGAACTGACTCCTCCCTCAGCCTACACTTGTCTTGATTCTATCACAGCTATGAAAGGGGTATCCGGTCACAAAGTACAGATTCCGTACAGTTCGGGAGGGCAGGTGTATGCCGCGCTTAAGGTGCCGAGGTGGTGGACAAGGTGAGCGCGGACCGCAAGCGCGAAATCGCAGCGTCGGAATCAGTTCTCTGCAGCCCGAACGGTCTACCATGGTCGAGCACGACCGGGCAATCCAGACTGCTCTCCGAAAAGCGGTCCGCGAACGGCTCCAGCAATTCAGAGATGAGCACCGCCCGTTTGGGTTTCAGCGACCGGCGGACCCGGGTAAACAATGCAGCGAGCCGCGCCTCTAGCAGGATTTGGATTTCGGCCGGGTTGTTCTCTTCCGGGTTGGGAGGACAGTCCATTGCGTGGACCAGAAGAAACCCGCGGCGCTGAAAATCCGAGAGCACGACATCCGCCGCTTTCTCCAAGTAAGGCACGTCGAGAGCTTCGAGCAGTCGGGCAGCTTCCCCTTGAAAAACCCCGGGAGCCGCATACAAGAATTCAGAATCGGCTTCGGGAGGAAAAGCACTCACCAGGAGCACACTGACGTGAACGGGCCTGAACCGCGTGGTCCATTCCAGGCGTTGCAAACGTCTAGCGATATGTTGAGGAGATGCGGTTTGCCCACAACCGTCACACGGCATCACACTTGGAGTGCTCATCGCTGGAGAAAAATCGTAGTCGATAGGAAGCCGGAGTGCAAATGCTCGCGAAAGTCAGCCCTGAGAGACAGCCGCATCGGAGGGAAGCTTTGCCCTAAGGCACCACTTCAGCTCCTGGCTCAATTCGGTAATTTCCATTCCTGCCATGACAATAAATTTGCAACTCAGCATTTCTCGCGGCTCATCATCGTCGGGCAGTTGACACGTAACCCGGCAATACTGGCAATCCTGGTTCCAGCAGAAGCGCCCATAAGGAATCGTTTCCGGGCTAATGAACTGGAAACAACGAAGGAGTGAATTCCGCTCCGGCACTTGAAACTTCTTGCCCATAATGGAAATGTCCACGAGCTTTTCATAAGGACGGAAGGGTTCCGACATGATTAGTGCAGTCCTCCGTGTACCGGTTGCTGCGTAACCGCAGAATCCCCCTGAACCGGTGCACCTTGACGAATCCTCACTCAGAGTAGACTGCAGGCTGAAAGGTCACAATATGGGGAGTTGGGGGCGTTGCCAATCTGCTACGGGGGTAGGAACGATGCGGCGAGCGGGTCCTAACTAATCGCTAGGTGCCCAGATCAAAAAATTGTCCCATGCGGCGGAACTTCTCGTACCGTGCCGCCAGCAGATCCTTTACGGGCTGATTGCTCAGGACCACTAACTCCCGATCCAGTACTTCATCGAGGATTCGCGCTGCTCCTTCCGGGTCCGTGTGCGCGCCGCCGTCCGGCTCTGGCACGATTTCATCCACAATGCCGAGTTCCTTCAAGTCGCGTGGGGTAATTTTCAGCGCCGCGGCGGCCGTCTCGGCCTTGGCAGCATCGCGCCACATGATGGCCGCGCAGCCCTCCGGTGAAATCACCGAATAAAAGCTGTTCTCGAGAATGTTGACACGATCCCCGATGGCTATGGCCAGCGCCCCACCCGAGCCGCCTTCTCCAGTGACGGTCACAATAATCGGCACCGCCAGCCGCGCCATCTCGCGAAGGTTACGTGCGATCGCTTCGGCCTGGCCGCGTTCCTCGGCGTCGATTCCGGGATACGCCCCTTGCGTGTCGATAAACGTGAATATTGGCCGTCCGTACTTCGCGGCAAGCTGCATCACGCGCAGCGCTTTCCGGTACCCTTCCGGTTTCGGCTGGCCAAAATTGCGCAGCAGTCGCTGCTTGGTGTCGCGGCCTTTCTGGTGGCCAACTACGGCGACGGGACGCCCATGAAACTTTCCTAGGCCCGCGATAATCGCCTTATCGTCGCCATAACCGCGGTCACCGTGCAGCTCAATGAAATCCGAGAAGAGCAGGCCAATATAATCCAGCGTGTAGGGACGCTGTGGATGCCGGGCGATCTGCGCGCGCTGCCAGGGACCCAGGTGAGTGTAAAATTCGCGTCGCAGCTCCGCCACTTGCTGACGAATGCGCACTAGCTCGGCGTCGGCCTCCTCGTCGCCGGCCAGCTGGCGCAGATCCTCGACGTCCTTTTCCAAGCGCTCGATTTCCGTTTGACGGTCCACCCGAACGCCGGTCAGTTTGCCTTTCTCTTTCGTCGTCATTCCGCCACCGCTTCAACTGCCTGCTCGCCGCAAATTTGCCGGACAGCCTCCGAGAGTTCCGGTGATATTTTCACACGTTGTTGCGCCTGCAATAGTGCCACCGAACCGTCAGGTGAACGCAATTCGAAGACTACGGCGGCGGGTCCTGGCCAATCGGCAAATAATTGCTCAAGCGCTTCAAGCGTATCTTCCGTCAGCGTTCCTATCTGCAATCGCAACCGAAACTCAGAGGAGCCAGCGCGTTCGGCGATCTCCTCAAGCCGACGCGCATCAAGCAAGGAAAGCCGTGTGCCGGCCTCTTCGACCTGCACACGCGCCTTCATCAGAAGTGGAGTCCCGGTCTTGAGAAAGGCTTCCAGCCGGGCGAAGCTTTCCGGAAACACGAGTAGTTCCTGAACTCCGGTCATGTCCTGAATCGTGCAGATGGCCCAGCGTGCGCCCTTTCTCGAACGCATCGGACGAATCCCTACGATCAAGGCCGCCACGGTAATCTCATCGCGATTCCGCCGCGACTCAATTTCGCCGAGCGACACAGTCTTCAATTCCGCCAAACGCGAAGCATACTTCGCCAGCGGATGCCCGGAAACATAGAAGCCCAGCATGGCATACTCGCTGGCGAGGCGTTCCTCTTCGCTCCACGGCTCGGCTTCGCGCAGTTCAAACGCGATCGGCGCGGGAGCCGCCGCCGTCCCGAACAAGCCATGCTGCCCCGACGCGCGCACGCGAGACGCTCGCTGCAGCGACGCCAACGCGTCATCAACGGAGACCAGCATCCCTTCCCGGGGCCCCAGCGAATCCATCGCCCCGGATCGGATAAGGCTCTCAAACACTCGCTTGTTCAAGAATCGCGATTCGATTCGCTCGCAAAAATCGTACAAAGACCGGAACGCCCCCTGGCTCTTGCGCGATTCCTTGATCGCCCTGGCTGTGTTTTCGCCCACATTCTTGATTGCCGCAAGACCGAAGCGAATCGCCTCTGTCACCGGCGTGAAGTACAGATCGCTCTCATTCACATCCGGAGGGAGTATGGAAACGCTCATGCCGCGTGCTTCGTTGATGTACTTCACCACCTTTTCAATATTCCCAGCTTCCGAAGTGAGTAGCGCGGCCATGAACTCGACCGGATAGTGCGTCTTCAGGTAGGCCGTTTGGTATGCCAGCAAGGCATAGGCGCAGGAGTGCGATTTGTTGAATCCGTAGCCCGCAAATTCCTCCATCAGATTGAAGATCCGCTCCGCCTTCTTTTCCGGAATCTTGGTCGCCAGACAGCCACCCATGAACTTGGCGCGCTGCGCGGCCATTTCCTCTTTCTTCTTCTTGCCCATCGCGCGGCGCAGAATGTCGGCTTCGCCGAGTGAGAAATTCGCCAGGCGATTGGCGATCTGCATCACCTGCTCTTGATACAGGATGACGCCGTACGTCTCCTCCAAAATGTCCTGGAGCTGCGGAAGTTCGTAGCTGACCTTGGTCTTCCCATGCTTACGATTGATAAAGTCATCGATCATGCCGCCCTGAATCGGCCCGGGCCGGTAGAGTGCGTTGAGCGCAGTCAAATCCTCGATGCGTGTAGGCTGGTAGCGCCGCAAAATGTCCCGCATGCCGTGTGATTCAAATTGGAAGATGGCCGTCGTATCGCCTCTAGAGAAAAGTTTGTAGGTCTCCGCGTCATCTAGGGCGAGGTTGTCGATCTCGATCTTCACTCCGCGGTTCTGCTCCACCATGCGAACGGTGTCGTGGAGCACCGTCAGCGTCGTGAGGCCCAGGAAATCCATCTTCAGCAAGCCCACGCGTTCGAGCGCGTTCATGTCGTACTGCGTCGTAATTTCGTCGCGGTTCGTCTTGTAAAGCGGCACGACGTCCGTCAGCGGTCGTGGTGAAATAACCACGCCGGCCGCATGCGTCGAAGCGTGCCGCGCCAGTCCTTCGAGACGGAGAGCCACGGCCATCAGATCCTTCAGCCGCTCGTCGCCGTGGATCGCGGCTTTGAGCTGCGGTGCCTCCACCAGCGCCGTATCCAGCGTGATCCCCAGCGTATTCGGAATCAGCTTTGCCAGGCGGTCCACCTCTCCATAGGGGATGTCCATGGCGCGCCCGACATCCTTGACCGCTGCCTTGGCCGCCATCGTCCCAAAAGTGATGATCTGTGCGACGTTTTCGCGGCCGTACTTCTGAGTCACATATTCGATTAGCTCACCGCGGCGACGCATGCAGAAGTCGATATCGATGTCCGGCATCGAAACTCGCTCAGGATTTAGAAATCGTTCAAAGAGCAAGTTGTACTGCAACGGGTCCACATCCGTGATTTGCAGCGCGTAGCTGACGAGACTTCCCGCCGCGGAGCCGCGCCCCGGTCCAACCGGAACCTCCTGCGCGCGCGCATAATGAATGAAGTCCCAGACGATCAGAAAATACCCTTCATAGCGCATCTTCTGGATCATCTGGATTTCGGATGTTAGCCGGCCTTCGTACTCGGCGAGAGTGTTGCGCAGAGCCCCTTGCTTCGCCAGTTGCTCCAAATGGGGCAGCCGCGTCGCAAATCCTTCGCGCACCACTTTCTCGAAATAACTTGCCGCGTTGTGGCCCGCGGGAATCTTGAACTCGGGGAACGGGTTGGGAATGCGTTCGATTTTGACGTTGCAACGTGAAGCGATGTCCACAGTGCGGCTCAGCGCTTCGGGCAATTCGCCGAATACCTGCGCCATCTCCGCCGCAGTCTTGAAATAGAACTGATCCGTCGCAAACTTCATGCGGTGTGCATCACTCATGGTCTTACCCGTCTGAATGCAGAGCAGAACCTCCTGCGCGTGGGCGTCCTCGTGGTGGATGTAGTGACAATCGTTCGTGGCGACCAGGGGAATTCCCGTCTCTTTCGATAAGCGAACCAGCTCCCGGTTCACGCCTTTCTCGATTTCGAGGCCCTGATCTTGAACCTCAATGAAAAAATTCCCCTTGCCAAGAATATCCCTCAACCGGTACGCGTTTACCCGTGCCTGTTCGTACTTTTCTTCTGCCACCGCTTCTGTAACCGCACCGCGCAGGCACGCGGACAGAGCCAGCAGCCCCTTGCTGTGTTTGGCGAGAAGGTCGTAATCGATGCGTGGTCTGTAATAGAAGCCTTCCAGAAAACCGGAAGAAACCAGTTTGATCAGGTTGTGGTAGCCCTCGACCGATTCGCAAAGCAGCACAAGGTGATTGCTGCCGCGCATTCCCGGCTCGGCGTCGCCGCGGTCCTGTCCGCTTCCGCCCGCCGCCTTCTCTCCCCGGTCGAAGCGGCTGCCTTTGGCAACATAGACTTCGCAGCCGATGATGGGTTTGACGTCGCGCTTGCTCGCCTCATGGAAAAAGTTTGCAGCCGCGAAGAGGTTGCCGTGGTCGGTCACGGCCACTGCTGGCATCTTTTGGCGAGATGCTTCGTCAAGCAGTTCAGACGTTTCGCATGCTCCGTCGAGCAGGCTGAAATCTGTATGCACGTGGAGATGGACGAACTGCGGCTGGCCCATGGACCTCAATTCTAGAACTCTGCCGCGCGAAATGCGACCCGCAATGTGACGTTTCCCACAGGCGCCATTACAAACGACCCCGCCTTACTTTCGCGCACGGCTCCTTTTCCCGCCAGCCCGCCTCTTTCCATGGCTGCGCCTCGCTCCAGCTTTGCCGGAACGTCTCGCCGCAGCGCCGGCCACCTTGTGCGGCTGCTTCGCTGAAAGATTTTTCTTAGCGGCCGCCACCTGTTCCGGTTTCGAGCCGGCCGTTGCGCTGATTGCCTTATGATGCTTCTCCGCAGCCTTCGCGGGCTTTTTTTCCTTTTTCTTGGGCACTTCTTTAATTCCGGAAAGTTTCCTCAGAATCTTCTCCCGCTCTTCTCGCGTCTTGCCTCGTCCGGCCAGCTGCATCGCGAATACCTGCTCGACAATGGCGTCAAATTTCGGACCGCGTGCAAACCCCAAAGCCTCGAGTTCGTTCACGACCGTGGGAAGCGTGCTCCGAATCGGCCGCCACTTATGCAAGTACGCGCGAATCTTTGATAACGCGGCCGAATTATTCGATTCCGCCAAAAGATACGCCATTTGGTCGATTGGCAACTTCTCCAGAAACCGGTAGAAGTCAATCGGCGTTTTCATCTTGCGCCCAGTCAGCTCTTTCTGCGCCCTGAACGCCTCTTCTTCAAATTCGAGGACAATCGCCACCTCGGCGAACCGGTAACCCGCTTTGGAAAGCACGCTTCCTATCTCACGGTCTTTCAGCCGGCCGAGAATCTCCAGGAGCATCGGTGTTACCAGCCGCGGCCGGAATCCCGCTGTAAATAGATCTTCACGAACCTTTACCAAGCGCGTGATCGCGTCGTAATCCGGGTGGCGTTTCGCGAGCACCGGATGGATTGCTTCGAGAAGGTCATGCTGCTCCCAGGCTTTGAGCACCACCCCGGGGCGCTCCTCACGGGATACGGCGCGCAGTTCCGTGCCGGCATCTGCCGACTCGATCGTGTGATGCAGGTCGCGCTCGATGGCCAGATCGAACCATTCCTGCGTTCTCGATTCCACCTTGAATCCCATCCGCGCCGCATATCGCAGCACGCGAAGCAAGCGCACCGGCTGATTGGTAAAGCTATGAATCGAGAGCGCGCGAACCTCTCCTCGTTCAATGTCGGAAAGTCCGTTCGTCGGATCCAGGAGCAGGCCGCGCGAGGCAGGGTTCAGCGATATCGCAATCGCGTTCAAAGAAAAATCGCGCCGTCGCAGATCCTCCATGATCGTGGACCAGCGGATCTCCGGACGCGTGCCGGGCCGCACATAGTAGTCATCTCTCGCTCCGGCAATGCTTCCATCGCAGTCGCCGGCGAAATTGATCTCGGCGTGACGCAGTTTCTCGTCTTCGGAAATCATTTTTGCGCCGCCTTTTTCGAGTTCGCGCACCATCCTCGAAGGGTTCCCCTCCACCGTGAAATCCAGGTCGCGCAACGATGCCCCGGTGATGAGGTCGCGCACCGTTCCGCCCGTCAGATACACATTTAGTCCCAGTGCGGCCGAGAGTTCCTGAACGCGCATCATCGCCGCGCGTTGTTCCGGCGATAGACGGCTTTCCAGCAAGAACATGTAGTCTGGCATTGCGCTCCTTCTGCTTCAGGATGTTCGCGCCCGAACGCCGCGAACCACCCGCGATGGGATCCCGGGCCTGCCGCGCTACGCGCGCGGATGATGCGCCTTATAAATTTGCTTCAATCGCTCTTCGACTACATGCGTATAAATTTGCGTCGTCGAAATATCCACATGGCCCAGCATCAGCTGGACCGAGCGCAAATCTGCCCCGCGTTCCAAAAGGTGCGTCGCAAAACTGTGCCGGAGCATGTGCGGCTTGATCGGCACGCGCAGCCCTGCGCGTCGCCCGTACGCCGACATAATTTTCCAGACCCCCACGCGGCTCAGCGGCCCTCCCCTGCGATTCACAAAAAGTGTCGGAGTGCCGGAGGATTTGCCTTTGCCGCACAATTGCGGTCGGGCCTCCCTGAGATACTTATCGACAATGCCGAGCGCTTTTCGCCCCACCGGCACGATGCGTTCCTTGTCGCCTTTTCCGATACACCGCACGCACCCGACCTTGGCATCCAAATTGGAAACTCCCAGACTGATCAGTTCCGAAACGCGCAGGCCCGTCGAGTACAGCACTTCGAGCATGGCACGATCCCTCAAACCCAACGGTGTTTTCTCGTTGGGTTGCGCCAGCAGCCGCTCAACTTCTTCCAGGCGCAGGTACCCGGGCAGCGTTCGCCGGATTTTTGGCGACTCCAGATTCATGGACGGATCGGCCGGGATGAGTTCCTGAATCTGCGCGAAGCGGAAAAAATTCCGGAGCGTCACAAGTTGCCGGGCCACGGTCCGGCTCTCCAGTTTCTGCCGATAAAGCCCCGCCAGAAAATCTACTAGATCGTCCCGGCTGATGGCCTCCAAAGAAAGCTTCCGCTTCCGCGCAAAGGCATCGAATTTCACTAGATCCCGCTTGTACGCGGAAACGGTATTCGATGAAAGTCCCTTCTCCACCTTCACGTGTGTCAAAAATGCGGAAACGGCCGCGGATATCTCCATCAAGGCTCCACAAAGCTCCCAGCGCGGCGTCGCACGGCGATTCCGTACACCTCCGCGATTTCATGGCAGCGGAAAATCCATGCAAGCACGAGATAAAGTACGGTTGCGCCAATGATCAGCCCCGCAAAAACAGAGAGTTGTATCAAGAATCCTGACTGAAGCGTGAATGCCGTGTAGTGCATACCGAACCAGCAGGCAATTCCCATGATGCCCGAGCAGAGGCTGATCTTCAAAAAAGACGTCAATATTTGAAGTGTGCCCAGCGAGCCGTAGCGCAACCTGAAAATAATAAAGAGGGCGAAGAAATCGAAGTAACACGCAATTGCAGTTGCCAGGGCCGGCCCGCCGTTTTGCACACGCTTGAAGAAAAATTCCAGGAAAACCACATTCAAAACGATATTGATTACCATCGATATCGAACCAATCAGCACCGGCGTCTTGGTGTCGCGCGTAGAATAGAACGCCGGAACGATCAGCTTTACCGACGCCAGCGCGGGGAGCCCCACCGCGTAATACAGCAAGGCCCGCGCTGTCATGCGCGTTGATTCCGCGACGAACTGCCCGTGCTGGAAAAGCACTCGAATGATTGGCTCGCGAAGGATCATCAATCCCAGCGCCGCAGGCACCGTAATGAACGCCACGATGCGAACGGAAAACGCCAGCGTCTTCTTGAGCGCGCCATAATCGTTGGCGGCAGCCTGATGCGACATCATCGGCAAAATTGCCGTCGCCACTGCGATGGCGTAGCCGCCCAAAACCAGTTCCATGACGCGGTCCGCCACATACAGCGCCGTCAAGCTGCCTCGCGGCATCTTCGCCGCATTCGCAAAGTATGTATCAACGAAAAAATTGATCTGGCCAATCCCTATTCCGAAGAAGCGCGGCACCATCAAACGCGCCACACTCCGAATGCCCGGATGATCGAACGAAATTCCAAAGTTGAACTTCATTCCCTTCCGGACCAGCAGGGGCACCTGAATCAAAAATTGCAGCGCCCCGCCGACCAATACTCCTACGGCAAGGGAAACAGCCGGATCCTTGAAATATCTCCACACCGCACCAATCGAAAAAAGAATGATTGAGAGATTCAGAAAAACGGGCGTTGACGCAGGCAGGCCGAACATGTTGAAACAATTCAAGATGCCCATCGCCAAGGCAGCCAGCCCGATGAAAAACAGGTAAGGGAAAATGATGCGATTCAACCGTACAGCTTCGTCCCAACGAATGCTCTTATCGGCAGAAGACGTAAAGGTCTGAATGACCGCAGGAGAGAACACCATCCCTAGTACGGTAATGATGGCAAGAACCAGCGCCAGGGTCCAAAAAAGGCGATTAGCAAAGTCCCAGACTTCCTCTTTCGGTTTCTCCCGCATCCAGGTCGTGAACACGGGAATGAACGACGCCGTCATCGACCCTTCCCCGACCAGCCGGCGAAAGAGGTTCGGGATGCGGTAAGCCAAAATGAAGGAGTCAGCGGCGAGCGAAGTTCCAAGGAGAAGGGCGAATCGTTGATCTCGAACGTAGCCGAGAATGCGGCTGGCGACGGTAACGAGGGAGATGATGGAGGCCGACTTGAGGATATGCTTTTTATCGGTCAAAGCGCGGAACTCCCGGCTTAACCCCAATGAAAACAATAACTTGACAGGAAAAACCCGCTTAACATAACATACATCTTGCGAATTGGCAAATTGAGCTTTTCCCGCTCATGGATGTACTGATTCTTTGAAAAATCGCGCCCCAGCCTCTACGCACAAAAAAGTCATCGTCGTTTTAGCCGACAGGAAACCTCTGCGAGGCTATCTGAACGCCGGCCGGCTGGGGCAGACCGATTCCGTTGACTTGCTCACCCAAGACGGTGCACACCAGGAGATCCCCGTTGCCAAAATCCGCTCCATTTACTTCGTGCGCGAGTTTTCCGATGAGTTTGAACCCGAGCGCAAAGCCTTTCTGAGCCGGCCCAAGCTGGACGGTCTCTGGGTCCGTCTGCGGTATACCGATGGAGAAACTCTGGAAGGCCTGATACCCAACGACCTGATCTCGCTGCTCGACAATGGCTTGCAAATTAGCCCGCCCGACCTAAATTCGAGTACCGATCGCATCTTCGTGCCGCGCTCTGCCCTCTCGGAAGTCACGGTTCTCGGTGTTGTCGGCATCGCCCGCCGAAAACCGGCCGCTGCCGCGGCTGCCGCTCAATCCCGCCTTTTCACCGAATAAGCCCAAGCGTCTATACTTCCTTCTTGGCGCTGTGCCAAACTCGCATCCAGCGTTAAGGAGCCGTTTCCATGAAACTTGCCGAAATCGCGCAGAAGCTCGGATGCCGCCTCGAAGGCCCGCCAGAAACGGAGATTCGCGGTGTCGCCGGAATCGAGCAGGCCGAATCCGGTCAGCTCACCTTTCTTGCCAACCGGCGCTACTTCCCCCTTGTGAAAACCACCCGCGCCTCGGCGGTACTAGTGGAAGAGGGCGTTGCCATCGAACGCCCAGCCGGTTTGCCGCCGCTCTCTATCCTCCGTTCACCCAATCCTTACCTGGCCTTCGCTCACGCTCTCGAGCTTTTCTATCAGCCACCGCGCTATGCTCCTGGCATCCATCCGACCGCGGTCATCGCCAAAACCGCTAGAGTCGGAGAGGGCGCGCACATTGGTCCTTATTGTTTCATCGACGAACAGTCGAGTATCGGCCCCAATGCCGTGTTGCACAGTTTCGTCACCATTTACCGCGGAGCAAAGATCGGTGACAGTTTCTTCGCCCACGCGCATGCCGTTGTCCGCGAATTTTGTCGCATCGGCGACCGCGTAATCCTGCAAAACGGTGTGATCATCGGCGGCGATGGCCTGGGCTTCGCGAAACGAAAAGACGGTTCCTGGTACAAGATGGTCCAATCGGGTCCGGCCATCCTCGAAGACGACGTAGAAGTCCAGGCCAACACTTGCGTCGACCGCGCCACCGTGGGCGAAACCCGCATTGGACGCGGAACCAAACTCGACGACCTTGTCCTGATCGGTCACGCCTCACAGGTCGGCGAAAACACCATGATTTGCGGGCAAACCGGCCTTGCGGGCTCAACGAAAATTGGCAGTGGCTGCATTCTCGCGGGTCAGGTCGGAAGTTCCGGCCATCTAACCGTCGGCGACGGCGCCATCATTACTGCGGGAAGCGGCATTCCCGGCGATGTCCCGCCCCGCGCCATCCATTCGGGAAAACCCGCAGTCGAAAACCGCCTCTGGCTGAAGATCACAGCCGCTCTCAACCGTTTGCCGGACATGCTCAAGCGCGTCCGGGATCTCGAAGCGGAAATCAAGGAATTGAAGACTCACTGAAGGACCAGTGAGAGTGCTCCATCTCAACCATTTTCAGGAAGCCCCGCGTACTTGCCCTTGGTAATCAAGCGGCCGTTGGTCGGGCGGTAGCCCCGCGGCCAGCACCTCACGCACCCGCTCATTTAATTCGTCTCTTTGCTCCAGCGAGTACTTCGAAGCATCGATGGGTTCCAGAAACTCCACCAGGATTTCTCCTGGGTGAATTACGAGGGAACGCTTTTCCATGATCCGATGTGCCCCTGAACATGCCATCGGGACGATAGGCGCGCCTGCATTGATTGCCATGACCACCGCACCTTTCTTGAACTGTTGCAGTCGTCCATCGGGGCTCCGCGTGCCTTCTGGATAAATCAAGAACGATTGCCCCGCTCGAAGGGCTTCCGTAGCTTTTTCCACGCTTGCAATCGCTGAGTCTCGTTTGCTCCGGTCTACAGGTATGAAGCGTGCCAGCTGAAACGCTTGTCCCACGATTGGCCACTTGAAGAGCGATTGTTTCAGGAGAACCGCAATCCGGCGGGGTATAGCCCCTACGACGGCCGGCGCATCCGCGGAGCTCGTATGATTGGCCGCAAAAACGCACGCCCCGGCAGGAATTCTCTCTAAGCCCTCGATTCGAACTCGAACGCCCACGGCCCGCACGAAAAACATCACACCCTTCACGCCCGCCCAATAAAGCGGGTCAATGTGATTCGTAAGGAGCGAATAGATGAGAAGCGGCGGCCCAACGAGCAAAATATAAATGCTCAGGAAAACCGCAATGAACAGCGTGCGCAGCATTAAATTTGCAAGACCTTTTCGAGTCGCAGACACTAAGCCGGTACAAATTTAAATCGTCGTCCATATTTCATCGGGGAGTAGCGCGTTGCGTTTCCCCGTGAAGCAGTCCATCCCGTATACGCCGCGCCTTCTCCCCTGCCTTGGAATTCTCCTCCACCTGGTAATTGGTTTCTGTCAGCTCGTCCAGACGGAACTCCAGCTTTATTTCCCGCTCGTCTCGCCTTACGACAAGCCGAAGCACATTCCGCGCGCTCTGCTCGCGCGCCCATCTCTCCAGCCGGCGTGGAGGATCACCGCCATTCCATTTCACGACTACGTCGCTCGACCGGAGCCCCGCCTTTGCGGCCGCGCCTCCCGGCTCCACCCCGCGCACCACCAGGCCAACACCTACTTCGTGTTCGGCCACGAATCCGAGCGTGGCCCGTTTGCGTTGGCTCACGTTCAACTGAAGCCCCGCGAGCGACAGTATCTGCTCATAGGGGAACGGCTCTGTTCCCGATACGTATCTTTGAAAAAACTCTTCAAAAGATCCGCCCGCTACCTTCTCGGCCATAAGCCGGATGTCGAGGCTGTCCCGGTAATACTTGCCTACTTTTGCGAACTCCGCATTCATCGTCTGCAGCACGTCATCCAAACTTTTCTCGTCGTTGGTCCGGTCACGGACCAGTACATCCAGCAGAAACCCTAGGACCTGCCCCTTCGTGTAATAGGAAACGCTGTATTCCGGCTCATTGTAGAGCGGGTATTTTTCGAGCCAGGCGTCGAGGCTTGATTGCTCGGCGCTTTGCCAGCGATTCGACGGACGGGCTTCGAGTTCCGTAATCCCGCTGCTCAAATCCGCATAGAACTGCTGCTTGCTCCAAATGCCGGTGCGCACCAAAGTGTATGAACCATATGTGCTCGTTACGCCTTCCGCGAACCACAACGTTCGCGTGTACTGTTCCTTCGCATAGTCCACCGGTTCCAGCGACGCTGGGCGGATCCGCTTCACGTTCCACAAATGGAAAAATTCATGCGCCGAAACGCCCGCCAGATACTCTCCCGACGGAGCAGAGATTGCCGTCGAGTTCGCATGCTCCATCCCGCCGCCACCGCCCGCCGCGGCCTTTCCGACGTGAAAAATAAATGTGTAGTGTTCGAACGGCGCTCCGCCCATGAGTTTGACCTCATACTGGCAAATGCGTGTCAATTCTTCCTCGACCTGCTTCTTTTTCCAGTTGTCCCCATGGATGACCACACTAATCCGCGGCGAAACTTCCGGTAAATCAAACTCCTCGAATTTCCCGGCCTCAATTGGCGCATCGACAATCGCATCGTATCCGTTCGCGCTCTCGGGGCAAGTCGGCTGGTCAAAAACCATTTTGCACCCTTCGAGCAGTGCTCCTTCCGCCCGCCATTCCCTCGGAAAATCCATGATGGCCAGATTCACTTTTTCCGGATGACGATCCACAACGTACATAAGCAGCATCGCAAAATTGATAAAAGCATGCTCGTTGTTCAATTGTGCCGCGAACGGCCCTGGTTCATCCCAATAGGTCGCGTATTGAATCCTCACGGTTCCCGTAGCTGCCACGCGCCATGTCTGCTTATCGAGCTTCTCCATCGGGACTCTTTGCGCTCCCACGAAGGCTTCCACCTGTTGCACGTGGCTGCTGAAATCGCGAATCTGATAGAGCGCGTTCCATGCCGGCATCTGCACCTTCACTTCCGTGGAAACATCGGGGATCTGCATCGTCACATGGAAGAGATGATTTTCCGGATGCGCCAGCGAAACTTCGTACCGAATCGTTCCCCAACTCGTCGAAACGCAAGGTAGAAAGTAAAGTACGAAGAATGCAGCGGCCGTCGCGCACCGTCGCAAGACTGAATTCGAATTCACTTGACGCTGGCCTCGGAAGGCAGTGTAGCTGGCAGCGCCAGCCGCTTCAGCAATTTTTCACACAAGCCGTCGAAACTCCCGTTGGACATCACCAATAGCAGGTCGCCTTCCTTGACTTCTCCGCCAAGATATTCGACGATCCGATCGGCGTTCGGAAAAACCTGCGCATCTTTGCCCAGTCGACGCACGCTTTCCGCGACCGAGCCTGGATCAAGCCGGTTTTCCTCGCCGAGCTGTTGGGCACGGAACACTCCCCCCAGAATCACACGATCCGCCTGAGCAAGGGCCTTCGGCAGCGATTCTTCGAACACCTTGC